>RCMY010000006.1_pt1 | contig 182029 bp, 174 predicted proteins | sample 2041341 | NCBI WGS metagenome assembly RCMY01 (sample SAMN09708234, study PRJNA481090) | Marine sediment metagenome, whole genome shotgun sequencing project. | reverse complement strand
ATTATACTATGAATTTACGAAAAAATAAAATTTATTTTATTTATGTTAACTAAATCACTTATATAATACCTTTCCTACACTTTTGGAACTGTTATAAAATAATCTTGTTTATTGCGGCTTTACTCTCCTGCGAATCTCTTCCACTACTTCTTTGGGCGTTTTATTGGATACATCTATTTTATATGTATCCATATTCTTATATAATTCCAGTCTGGAGATACTTTCATTTATCTGTCCCGTTTCTCTCTTTCCTGTTTTTATATCTCCGGCTATTCTCCTTGCCAGTTCAGTTTCATTACATAACAGAGTAAATATATATAATTCAAAATCTAAATCTCTTATCTCATTCAATATATTTTTAAAAATTTCTTCCTTATGCATTACCCAGCAAAAAATTATATATTGAAAATTTGAATTATTCAAAAAAGATCTGAGCAGAAATATAATATTTTTCAGAACCATTTCAATATTTTCCTCGTTCACTGTAAACGGATTCATATTCCAGCACCAGTCACCGTCAAGATATATACTGTTTTCAGTTTCTTTCAAAAGCTGCTCGCTCACTGTACTCTTCCCCGCTCCCATTGTACCATTTATGATTATTAATTTTTCATCTTTTTGTTCCCTTTTGTTCCCTTTCTTTTGAATAAAACTAAAACTGCTGTATTTAAAAAGCTGCATCAAAAATACTTTGATACAGCCGTTTTCATATCTATACTTCCCTTTTCAGACTTATATTATACACAAATCTGTCAGCTCTGTAATACCCTATATTATATTCTATTTTTTGCCCGAACTTGTCATAAACAAGTCTTTTTCTGCATAATACCGGAATTTTATCATTAATATCAAGTATCTCCTTCAGTTCCTCTGTAGGCATCATTGCAGTTACTTCTTCATCAGACACTACTGTAAAAATTCCGTAATTCTTTTCAAGATAATCATAAAGCTTTGTAAAATTACCGTTTATAAAATCCTCATCTTTATCCAGATTTATTCCGGGATTAAAATAACTCTGAAAGTATATATCTATGCTGTCATTTATACCGCTTTCCCTGTATAGTACAGGACCGTTATATTCTTTATTCCTGTCAAGACCAAAAATATCCTTTATCTCATCAGGAAAATCTTCCATCACTATTTTTTTATTTATATGTTTTAATTCAGACCCTTGGGAAAACATTTCATCTGTAAAACTATGCCATGAGTTCAAAGTCGTTTTTACTTTCTTTCTGTCAAGATTAACCTTTGTCCCTCTGCCTTTTTCACGTATAATAAGTCCGCGTAAAACAAGGCTGTCCATAGCCTTTCTTACTGTATGTCTGCTTACATTCAGCCTTTTCATCAGCTCAAGTTCGTTCGGCAGGTAAAAACCCTTACTGTAAGGTTCCTCATTTATAAGCTCAAGCAATATATTCTCTACTTGTTTATAAAGTTTTTCATCAGAATTTTTATCAACTTCTTTTCTCATAAGTGCATTCCCCCTATAAAGTTAGTTAAGGAATGAAATTTTTCCATTCTTTTAGTTTTAGTACCGGATCTGCTACAAACATGAATTTTTCCCTGTCTTTCAAATACTGCTCATAAATGGGTATACCTTTTTCTATGCTGAATTCATTGTAAAGACGAGGTTTTTTTATTTCCAGTTCCTGATTCTTATATAATTCATTTTTTATCCAGTTTATTTTATTATTGTAGTCCAATATTGGAAAAAATGCAAGTCCCTTATGCTCCCTGACTTTATCATAGTCGAATCCATAATCTCTTACACACCATGCACCAAATGCCATATTTTCTTCCGGATCTGCATTTACTGTATAGTGAGCCCAAAACGGCGGAACTATCACCACATCTCCTTCTGATGCTTCCACTGCAAAGCACCTTCCCGGACTGTCCTCTGCGGTTTCCTGCATATAGATAACTGCCTTCCCCTGCCATATTTCATAAACTTCCGGAGTTGACATCCCGCACGATGCTGATATGCTGTGTATATGCCCCTGACTTCTTACCGGTTCTTCTCCCAGTCTTCCCTTGGAATATATTACAGCACCGTATAAAAGGTTTCTTTTTATAAGATCTGCTTTATCAGCCTCATTTCCTACATCCATAGCTATGGAATAGACTATTTCGGGACCGTCTGTATCAGGGTTTTTCAGACTTTTTCTTATGGAATCAATATCTCTGTTTTCTACCTCCGGTCCGAAAACACCCGGCTCATAAATAAATCCAAGCGGATTTTCTTTGATTTTTATATTAAATCCCGGCCAAATCATATTTCCTCCTGATATTTTTTATAAATAAATATTTTATTCTCTATATTTATACCTTATTTTATTATTTTTTTCTACTCACACTGTTAAAATATTCCTAATAAAACTCCGACTATTGCTATTATCAGCAATACAAGCATCACTTTTACCGCGCTTAATTTTTTCTTTGTCATCAGATAATAAGTAAATAAAACTATTAATAATGGTATCAGCTTAGGAAAAATTCCATCCAGAATACTTTGCACGTTTATATCCACACTGCCGTTTTTATATCCAAGTTTTGTAACTACGTTCATATAACTTGCAGCTATACCGCCTGTTACGAATACTCCCAGTATAGCAAATGCCTCTTTCATTTTTTCCGCTCTTTCATCTATTAAAAGGTTTACTGCATCGGTTCCTAGTTTATACCCTTTCATAAATAAGAAATACGAGCCTGTTATTATCAGCAGATTATATACTACTATGTAGAAAACCGGACCCAGAATATTTCCCCCTTGTGCCAGCCCCATTCCAATACTCAGCAGTATAGGAATCAGCATTCCCGGAATCATAGAATCCCCTATTCCGGCTACAGGCCCCATCATTCCGACCTTTATACCATTTATTACCTCTTCGTCTATTGCTTCTCCGTTTGCTCTTTTTTCCTCAAGTCCCACCACAATACCGTTGACTATTGCCCCCAGCTGCGGTTCGGTATTATAAAACGTTGATTGTCTTGCCAGTGCTTCCTTTACTTCTTTTTCATCACCACCGTAAAGCTCTTCTATAACAGGAAGCATAGAATGGCAGAACCCAAAAGATTCCAGTCTTTCATAACTCATCGAGGATAAATTAAACATCATCCAGTCTCTCCAGCTTTTTACAAGCGTTTTTTTACTTAATTTCTTTTCTGTCATTAGAATTCATCCTCCTCATCGTCATTTTGTGTTCCGTTATTATTTCCTCCCTGTACAGCTGACGGTCTATAGTTGAAATGTATCAATGCGAGCAGTACTCCTATCATTGCCAATGCTATCATATTCAGATTCAGGAATGTGATTCCTATGAATCCTACTAAGAAATAAACCAGCAGATCGTTTCTCTTTACTATCTGCTTTAGAAGAATTGCTATTCCCACTGCCGGAAGCATTCCGCCGAGTACAGTCATCATTGTTATTACTTTATCCGGAATATGATCCAGTATTGTCTGTATATACTGCCCGCCAAGATAAACAGCTATAAACGACGGTATAAATCTCATAAGAAAAGTCGTGATCTGCGGATATAATCCGTTTGCCAGCCTTACTCCCCTTATGTCTCCGGCCTGCACCGCTTTATCTGCCTTATTATTCCAGTATGAGTTTAGTACCATCATAAAATTAAATATTACTGTTCCTAATATTCCTATTGTTGCAGCAAGAGTCACAGCTACCTGCGGGTCCTTTCCGGACATAATTCCAAGGGCTATTGCCGGATAAGCCACAAAATTCAGATCAGAAGGCATTGTCCCCCCCGGAGTTACGAGTGCTATATATACAGCCTGCACTGCCACTCCTACTATTATTCCCGTTTTTACATCTCCCAGAATCATTCCTACGATTAATCCTGATACCAAAGGTCTTGATAATGTATACCATCCTCCTGTAAGACCAAATGCCCAAGGTACGCTCAGCGCCCCCAGATAACAAAATATTCCGATTAAAACTGCCTGTATAAACATATTCTTATCATTCCTTCCATAAAAATATTTTTCTATTTCACTTCTTCCCAATAATATGCTTTTTTATCAGGTATTAATTTGAACTCTACCTTATATCTTTGTGCGAGATAATCAAATGCTTCCTCTTCTTCCTTAGTTACCGCCGCATTGGGTCCTATTGTTCTGGCTCCGTCTTTTAGATGCATAGGACCTACATTAATCTTATTATTATTGTCATTTCTCAGATCTGCACCGCCTTCTGTAAGTTTTTTAAAAACTACCGGTGTTTTTGCAATAATAAAATACTTTTTGTTGCTTTCTATAATTTTAGGAAGCTTTTCCAAAGCTGTTTTTATATCAAAAATCCATACTTTTACTCCGCTTGGTGCTGCTCCTTTGAATACATTGCTCAAAACAGGGTCTTGAGCTATCTTATCATCCACAGCTATTATCCCGTCACAGGGAAATTCTTTTGACCATGCCGTGACTATTTGTCCGTGTATTACTCTGTCATCCACTCTTACAAATGATATTGCCATTTTTCCTCCTAAGTTGTGTAAAATATATTAAAAAAATTTGTGTATTTCATTCTGAAAATGCCTGTATCTCTACCTTTCTCTGTTCAACTGTCATCTAAGACTTTTCAATAAGATGAGGTACCGGTATTTTCTTCGTCTTACATTGACTATTCAATGCTGATTCTGCTTATATCTGCGATAATTATGTTAATTATAAAAAACATATAACTAAAATTCATCATCTTCTTCCAAAACTGTTCCTGCTTTTTTTATGCTTTCTCTGGCAGTATTTATTATATTTTCTGCTGCCCCGGCAGCATTTAGTCCTGACTCGGAGCTTTCCAGTGCTTCCAGCAGCATGGGAAAATTCACGCCGCTTATTACTTCTGTTTCTGTCTTAAACTCAGGATCATAAAAATAAGTACAGGCTGTATTATAAGGAGTTCCTCCTTCCAGATCTGTAAGAACCACAAGTCCGGAAATATCTCGGAACCCATTTACCAGCTCATGAAACTCTTTTTTAAAAGTATCGGCATCAGAATCTCTGCGGAGTGATATAATTTTTATATTCTCAGGCAGATCTCCTGCCACCATTGAATATGTGTCCCTTAATCCATAAACAAGATCTCCGTGACTTGCCAGTATTATTCCCAGCATTTTTCTCCTTTCCGACAGCCCGGCATTTCTGTATTTCTTTGCGGGTGCTATACCTCATTCATCATTAATCCGGTAATGCTGAATATTTTAATGAGATATAACACCAGACTGTCTTTTATCTATTAATTTTTTATTGTTTAGATTTTTTATACTCTGACAAAGGCTTTAATTGTAGCTATTTCTTTTCCTTCCGAATTTCCATAAGGTCTTATTGTATATTCTCCCACATTTGCAGGTATTATAAATGTTTCGGCATAATGTACAATATATGGTTCAAATTTATTTTCAGGAGATTCTATTATCGCTTCTTCCCCTTCTATAAGATTCAGCATATTTACCAAACCATCCGTATTATGTAATACTTTTTTACTAAACCAGTGTCTTCTTGTTTCTATGAATTCTCTTTCATGAAGCCCTGTTCTTTCCTCTCGGAAGCCGTCTCCTTCTCCTATTTTTTCTATTCTGTTTATAAGATTTTCTTCTACCCATTCAGTGTTTCTGTTATATTGTATATTTTCCTTTCCATGCTCTATATGTATTGGTCTCGGAAGTCCGTCAAGTCCGACTCTTCCCCAGTCCCACAGTTTAAATGTAAATATGTACGGTGTTGCGCTTATTTCAAGAATCATGGCATTTTTACCTGAGCAGTGTATTGTTCCTGCCGGTATCAGAAAGTGGTCATGTTTTTTTGCAGGAAATTTATTTATATACTTTTCATCCGGAAAAGCTCCCTCTCCTCTTTGTGCCTTTCTGAATTCTTCTATCAGTTCATCGGGATTCACTCCGGTTTTGGTACCGAGATACACACTTCCGTCATCTCCGCTGTCCAGCATATAATAGCTTTCATCCTGTGTATAATGCATTCCGAATTTTGACTGTATATATTCAGTAAGCGGGTGAACCTGAAGACTGAGATTTCCTCCGCCCATGGTATCCAAAAAATCAAATCTTATTGGAAATTCCGTCCCGAATCTGGCATGTACCTTATCCCCTAATAATTCTACAGGCTTATAAAATACAAGATCTATTGAAGGTATTTCTACTACTATATCCCCGTATTTTAGTTTCAGTGAATTTTCTTCAGGTACACCGTCAAAACACCATGCATACTGTTCCTGATTTTTATCCAGTCCGCATACTTCCTTCATCCACTGACCGCCCCAAACACCCGGATCAAAGAATGGTACAAGCCTGAACGGCTGGTTCACGGCCTGTGTGAGAGCTGCTCTGAATGCATCGCCTTTTACCATTTTAGGATCATTTTTTATATTTGTATCAAGAAGATAATCCAATTTTTGAAATAATCCTTTTTTATGTCTGTCCAGTACTCTCCATTCTATAAAAAATGCTCTTTTATATTTTTTCAGCACATCTTCATCAAAATTCCCTGCTCCCCAGTTATCCAGTTCTTTTCTTCGGAATCTCTGCTGTATCTCCCATCTTGCCATATCCGCATATACGAGAATATCTCCTTCGATCAGACCGGCACCAATACCGTATACTACTACCAATCCTTCCGAAATTTCATTTATTTCTTTTTTCAGTTCTTCTATTTTTTTCATATCAAAGAATTCTTCTATTGTTCTTACGCTCAATACTCCAAATACCCTGTCTTCTGTTATCTCTCTCTTTAATTCATCAGAAAGATATTTTTCCGAAAGTTTATAATCTGCTATATTTATAAGCTTAACAGCTCCTGTTTTGCTGACAAGATTCTCATACACTTCCTTTTCGTCTACTCCGTGATAATAATCCAATACCATAACTATCTTTTTCTTATTTAAGCTGTCTTTTTTGCTCTTTAATTCCTCTAAAATATTTTCATATAATTGAAAAGCTTCCTTTTCCATGCCTTTCATTTCTATAACGGGATTTTTTTCATAATTCCTTTTTTGCTCTGGTAAATTCATTTAAATTCCTCCTAATCAATTATCTGTCTGGTTATCAGTAATTTTACTAATTGAATATCCGTCATTACTTCTAAAAATTCTTACAGGAAATCCTTTTTCCTGTATTTCTCCATAATTATGCCCGGCATCTGACGGCCAGCACGCTCCTACCACTAGAGGCTCATCCGAAATATTTACAAGTCTGTGTGCTGTATTTTCCGGTATATAATGCAGAGAATCTTTTTCCACTGTTATAACACTGCACTCTCCGTCAATATTTTTCAGTATTAAAAGTCCTCTTCCTTTTATTCCCCAATAATATTCTGTATGAGACATTTTTTCATGATAATGTCCTTTTGTCATATTAAACTCTCCGTTTACCTCTCCGGGGAATATTTTCGTAACTCCGAAATTTAATTCGCCTGCTTTTCCTTCATTTATATAACCTGTTACTTCATACATTATTTTTTCGTCATCTATGCTTTCATCCTCAGGCTTTAGAAAAACAGATTTCAGATCTTTAAATTTTTTCTTGGAAATAATCAGATTTTGTTTATCAGTATCCGAAAATTCCCCATTTTCAAAATTAAAATAAAGATTTGATTTTATTTCCATATATCCTCTCCTTCGCTGACATTGTCTTTTTTAAATGTACGTATGTATATGTCCGTACATTTATTTTGATTTTATTATACCTCTTTTTTTTATTTTGTCAATATTTTTTTGAAGATAATTTTTTTAAAGCTGTATTTTAAAAAATCATACAATCTGTAGCGCAGGCTGTTTTCTTTTAATCTGATAATTTCCTGCTTGCTGCACTGCCGCTTCTCAATCCACCATATCAAAAATTTTTCACAGATATAAATACTGTATACAATAATGTTTTATAATATTAAAAATATATGCTAAAATATGGTATCAAAAGAAACGGAGGTTCAAATGAAAAAGTTTATATTAGCATGCTTATTTCTGGTTTCTGCTTTTAGTTTTGCACTTGAGAAATCAGGGATAAAAGAATACGACAGCCTTGATATTTCCAAAGGAAAAATCATTGCTTATTATAATACTAAAAAACAGATTGTCGAAGAGCCGGCTGCGATGTTTTACAGAAAAGATTACGGAAAAAAGGGAAATTATCATCTGGTAGCAGACTTTTACGCAGATACAGATACTCCTGAAAAAATTTTTATGCTGCGTGATCTTGATGATGAGGACAGCATAAACGGAAAACTTGCATATTATAACAAGAATGAGACTATTTCATATGTAGCAGATATGAAAAATGGAAGAATTGACGGTCAGAAAACAACTTTTGAAAAAGGAAAAGTAGCGGCTGTTGTTAATTTTTCCAATAATCTTGCCAACGGAAAAGGAACATTATATTATAAAGAAAAAAAATATGCAGAAGCAAACTATGCTTACGGATTTGCAGATGGTGATTTTACACTGTTTTATCCGGACGGATCAAAAGTATTGACTCTTACTTATAAAGACAATGATGTAATAAAAAGCCAGAATTTTAGCTACAAACTGCAGAAGTCAGGGATAGATGAATTTGATTCCCTTGATTTTTCAAAAGGTGAAATAGTTTACTATTACAATTCTGATGGTAATATCATATCAAAAGATTCAAAAGATGCTGTTTATTTTAGAAAACTTATGTCAAAAGAAGGAAATGAATACTTTGTAGTAGACTTTTTTCTTGAAACGGGAAATGTTCAGGGGATCGGGAAAGGATATAATCTGAAAGATTTTCAGGGTCATACTCTAAACGGACCTGTTGTCACATATTATGATAATGGAATTCTAAAATCAAAAGCTTCTTATAAAAATAAAAAGCTTGACGGTGAGTCGACTTTATATGATTATTTTGGAAACATTGTAAGAACAGACATATATAAAGACGGAGTTATTCAAAGTGCCCGTTTCTTTGAAACAAATTAATCATTTTATCAATGTTAATTTTAATTATCCAAAGCCGGAAAAGGCTTAATTCAAAAAAATTTTTCAATAATACAAGAAATCAAAAAAGACGGTCTTTTTAAATAAAAAGTACCGTCTTTTATTATTATTCTTTTTTATCATTCTTTATTTTTTTAAATATTATAAAAATATTTTCATTTTTAAATATAAAAAAATTATTATTCTATATATGTATTAAAAACAAATAATTAATTAAATCATTTTCTAAACTATCCCAAAAACTTTGATAATTCCTGAATTTTAAATATCATATAAAAAATAAAAAGCGACTTAAAGTCGCTTTTTTTCGGGTTTATCTAGCTACAACATTAGTAGCTTGAGGTCCTTTTGGTCCCTCTTCTACTTCAAATATTACTTCTTCACCTTCGTTAACAGATTTAAATCCGTCTTTTTCGATTTTTGAAAAATGTAAGAAATAATCATTCCCGTCTTCTCCAGAAATAAACCCAAACCCTTTTTTGTCGTTAAACCATTTTACTTTACCTTGCAAAGAAACTACCTCCTAAAATTATTACACCTTAAACATATTACCACTCAAATACATATTTTTTAAGTAATGCTTTTGGCAATATTATTATAACATATTTTTAAAAAAATGAAAGCCTTTTTTATTTTTTTTTATCATTTTCTTCTCAATACTATATGATATATATTGTTCTATAAGAAATATATTAGTATTAGTTATTGAAAATAATTCCAAAATAGGTTATTATATTCTATATATTATATTGTCTTAGGAGGTTTTATGGCACTTATTATTCAAAAATACGGAGGTACTTCTGTTGCCAATACAGAAAGAGTAAAAGAAGTCGCAAAAAAAGTAGTAAAATATAAAAAGGAAGGTCACGATGTTGTAGTTGTCGTTTCTGCACCTGCAGGAATGACCGACAGTCTTGTTAAAAATGCTTATGAGATAACCAATAACCCTAACAAGCGTGAACTTGACATGTTATTAACTACGGGAGAACAGATCTCTGTTGCTTTACTTTCTATGGCTGTATATGAGTTAGGTGAAAAAGCAATATCTTTTAATGCTTTTCAGATAGATTTCAGAACAACTTCCGATCATACAAAAGCAGAAATACTAAATATTGATACTAAAAAAATCAAAGAAAAGCTAACAGCAGGAAATGTAGTAGTTATAGCCGGTTTTCAAGGAGTAGATGAAAATTTTGATATTACCACACTTGGAAGAGGCGGCTCTGATACCACTGCTGTGGCACTGGGAGCAGTACTAAATGCTGATGAAGTAGAAATATACACTGATGTTGACGGAGTATACACCGCTGATCCGCGGGTAGTGGACAATCCAAAAAAATTAAAAGAAATATCATATCAGGAAATGCTTGAAATGGCTTCTTCCGGAGCAAAGGTTCTTCACCCGCGTTCTGTGGAGATAGCTGCAAAATATAATATTAATATTCACCTGCGTTCATCATTTGAGGATATTCCAGGTACTATAGTAAAAAAAGGAGATGAAATAATGGAAAAGGCACAAGTAGTAGGAGTAACTTCTTCTAAAAACGAAGGAAAAATAACACTGTTCGGACTGCCGGATAAGCCGGGAACAGCTTCAAAAGTTTTCAGCACTCTGGCAAAGGCAAAAATCAATCCTGACATTATTCTGCAAAGTTCAAGTATAAATAAAGATCTTAACAATATATCATTTACTGTAAAAACTACTGATCTCAAAGAGGCTGTTAAAATAACAGAAACTTTAAAAGAGGAGCTTGGTGCTGCCGGACTGGCCTATCAGGATAATATAGCTAAAGTATCTGTAATCGGTGTAGGTCTCAGAACGCACTATGAGACAGTTTCAGCTATATTTGATACACTTGCCGAGAACCAGATTAATATAGATATGATATCTGCTTCTGAAATAAATGTTTCATGTATTATCGAAGAGAAAGACATTGATAAAGCCGTCAAGGCTCTTCATGCTAAATTTATCGATCTGGGGGAATAATAAATGAAAATAGGAATAATCGGGCTTGGTACTGTAGGTGAAGGTGTACTGAAAATACTGGCTCTGGAAAATAAAAATATAAAACTAAAATCAGGTGCAGACCTTGAAGTGAAATACGCCTGTGACTTAAATATTGACAGAGAATTTTCATTTGATTTTGATAAGGCTATACTTACTCAGGATTACAAAAAAATACTCTCAGATCCCGAAATTGACATCGTAGTGGAATTGATCGGCGGAGAGACTATAGCAAAAAATATAATAATGGAGGCTCTTAATAATAAAAAACATGTTATTACTGCTAATAAAGCTCTGGTTGCCAAATATGGGCCGGAAATAATTTCTGCGGCAAAAGATAACTGTTCTTTATTCTTATATGAAGCTGCTGTCGGCGGCGGTATTCCTATTATCACACCTATGATAGAAAATCTGATTGCCAATCAGATAACTGAAATACGAGGAATTATGAATGGTACCTCTAATTATATACTTACAAAAATGAAAGAAGATAAGCTTGATTTCGAGGAGGCTCTTCATCTTGCCGCTGAAATGGGATATGCAGAAGCTGATCCTTCATACGATGTGGACGGTATAGATGCCGGTCATAAAATTGCTATTCTTTCTTCACTTGCCTATGGAGGGTATATTAACTTTAGCGAAGTTTATCTTCAGGGAATAAGGGATATCTCTCTTGTGGATATATTTGAAGCTGAAAAGCTTGGTTTTTCAATAAAGCTTATTGCCAGCTCAAAAATAAACGAAGATAAGCTGGTAGAAATTTCCGCAGAACCGATTCTGCTAAAAAATGAGAAGCTTCTGTCCAATGTAAATGATGTTTATAATGCCATTGAGGTAACAGGAAGCTATACAGGAAAAACTCTTTTTTACGGAAAAGGAGCGGGTATGGAGCCTACTGCATCTGCAGTAATTTCCGACATAGTAAAAATCGCAACTGATTCTGTTATTAATTCAAACTTTTTCTTTGATACCAAGAGTCATCTGGAAACTGTGGATACTAACAAACTAAAGCATGAATTCTATATAAGAACTTCAAAAGATTTTGATCTGGAGGCATCTGCACTGGAACTTTATGAAGAAATAGACAATTATTACATTATAATTGCAGAAAATATTTCAAGAAATGAATTGGATGAAACTTTTGCCAATGTCAAAGAGAAGCTTATCATAAAAATAATATAATTTGATATAAAAAAGAGCAGTTTTTTATTTTTGAAACTGCTCTTATATATTTTACTCTTTATTTTCCCATTTTAAGATATATATTATATATTTTTCTCTCTTACCTGTATTTTTTTAGATATTTTATTCTCATGCTTTTTCTGACATATAAAATATTTATCTCTTGATTTCTTATTAATTATTTTACTGTAATAATGTTTGCCGGATTGTATATCTGGACAAATATTTCTGTAAGAGAATACAGAAATTCCAAATAAAAACATGTAGAATCATAATAATTTTTTCAATATTCTTCTTATATTTTTTGCGTATTATAACATAAAATTATTATTAATAAAATAATGAGGGCTTTAGTATAACTGCCTGCTTATTTTTATTCAAAAAAATATTATCCGGAAAAATCTGCTTTTATTTCTCCAGACTTTAATAAATCTGTAATTTCTTTTATTATTTTGAGTTTTTTTATGCCGATCTTCTCTTCATCTTTTATTACAACCCCTATTCCTTCTTCTTTTGCTCCGTATATATAAGTTTTATTTTCCAAGGTATTATCAGTGAGTTTTTTTATAATATCATAAACAGCTACATCTATATTTTTTACTGCTGAAGCAATCACTACTTCTTCATTCTGCCAATCACTGTATGAATCTACTTCTATTACATATTTCCCATATTTTTTAGCAGAGTTTACAATTCCTCTATTGCTGGCACCGGCTGCATGATAAAAAACATCTGTATTTTCCCTGATGAGTTCATTAGTTATCTGTTCTGCCTTTTTCGGATCATTAAAGGAATTATATCCTCCTATATAGGACACTAAAACTTCTACATCAGGCTTTACATACTTCGCCCCCTGTTCAAATCCGGTTTTGTATCTGGCAATTAATGGGGCCTCTGTTCCGCCGATAAACGCCACTTTATCTGTTTTAGTCATTAATGCGGCAACAGCTCCGGCAAGAAAAGATTCCTCCTCCACATTAAATGTTATGGAAGTAATATTCTTAGAATCAGAAACAATTTCATCAACAATTGCATATTTTTGATTTGGATATTCCTTTGCTGCTTTCTCAATGGAACTCTTTGATAAAAATCCAACAGTGATGATCAGATCATAACTTTTTGAATTACTGTACGTCATGAGTTGCCTCTCAGTTTCCTTGACAGGATCTATTGGCTCATAGTAATCAAAATCTATGCCAAGATCAAATTTAGCCTTATTCAGAGCTTTATGGGCAAGATCATTATATCCTTCATCTCCCAGACCTCCTGCACTGTAAATTATCGCTACTTTGTTTTCTGAAATTACTAAAAATTCCGTACAAAAAAATAAAAATACCAGTAAAAGTATTTTTCTCATAGATTCCTCCTTAGATTAAAAAAAGATCCCAGCCGAATCTGAAATCTTTACTTATTTATTATTCACCTGATATTGCTTCTACCGGACATACCCCTTCGCATGCTCCGCAATCAATACAAGTTGCTCCATCTATTGCATATTTTCCGTCTGCTTCAGCTATTGCTTCTACTGGACATACTCCTTCACATGCTCCGCAAGCTATACAAGTTTCTTTGTTTATTGAATAAGCCATACTGTTTCCTCCTAAATATATTTGAATTTATTTTATATCACAACATTAAAGTATCATTTTTTGTTTCTTATGTCAATGAAAAATATTCGTTTGAAAGTCTTAATTTATAATGCTTCGAGGATATTTTAGTTTGATAATAAAACTAATTCATGACTTTTTCATATTAATTTTCCAAATACTCTGCACAGCTTAAAATCTCAGCATAATAGTACCCTAATGCTGTCATAAAAGAACTTTGAATATCTTCTGCTGTAACAATATTTCCCTCAAAGACAAAATCTCTTGCTGCACATGTATCTTTTATTACCACACATTTATATCCTAGATCTCTGGCAGCTCTTGTAGTGGAGTCTACACACATATGTGTCATCATTCCAGTTATAACTAGATTTTCTATATTTTTTTCTTTTAGATATTCGTCCAGTTCTGTATTAAAAAAACTGTTCGGATAGTTTTTTACTACTATTTTTTCAGAAGCTAACGGCGTTATTGCTTCATGAATCTCTGATCCGTAAGTATCTTTCAGAAAAAATCCTGCTTCCTCTCTTATTGCGATATGCTGTATAAAGATAATTTCCTTTTTTTCATTTCGGAATTTTGCTAGTAATCTTTTTATGTTTTCTAAAGCTTTCAGCGGATTTTTCAGTTCCATTTTCCCGTTTTCAAAGTAATCATTCTGTACATCAATTATTAATAGTGCTTCTTTCATGGCTTTCTCCCGGTATTTTCTAAATTTCAAAACTCACAGATGAAAAATTTTCATAAAACCTTCCGAATTTTGCAGTAAAACGTAAAACACAGTAATCTTCATCATCTACTCCTTTTTTATAATAAAGAGTATCTCCGTCCCGCCATATACGCTTTTTTGTATCACTGTCCGTTAGTACCTCCATATTTCCTTCAAGCAGAACACCTATAAATAATCTGTCATTATAGAAATACAGACTGGCTCTGGGATTTTCTCTATACTGCCCTACCCGCATTGAGGAGGTATTCGTAGTAAAAAATATTTCCTTCAAACCGTTTATTTCCCGCGGTGCAAGCATTGCCTTTATATCAGGAAATCCGTCGCTGCTTACTGATCCTATGATTGACATACTGCTTTTTTTTATTAGTTCCAGAGATTTTAATTTTATTTCTTCTTCCATACTGCTGCCTCCTTGTTTTATAAACTCTTTTCCGAATTCCTGCAGGGCTTCCAGTGTGGGAAGTAATTTCTCGCCTAATTCCGTGAGATAATAATCTGTTCTCAAAGGGTAGGTATTATAATCCTTCTTAGCAATTATACCTGCATCTATCAGCTCATTCAGATGCTGCAGCAGCATTTTTTCATTTATATTTTTTATCTTTCTTAAATCCTTGAGCCTTTTTGTCCCGCTGCTCAGTTCCCACAAAATTATCGTCTTCCATTTGGCAGATATCAAATCAGTTGCCAATTCCAGAGGACATGTGAATTCTTCCCTGAGTTTCATATTTCACCTGCCTGTGTTTTGATATTTATATTTTATTACATAAGTATAAAAAGAGCAATAACCCACTTTTTTGTTAGTATAATCACGATACCATTCCGCTTATGCTGACAATTTTTCTTATTTCAGATCCTACTTTAAAATCTTTATAAAACAGCTCTGGAAATTCCTTTCCAATTTCAAGTTTCTCGAGTATTATCCCAAATAAATCATAATCATAAATAATTATATCAATATATGATTTATACAATCCTGTAGCAGCGCCGAAAATCTCGAATATATCCCCGTATTCCGGCAATTCTGCAAGTATACTCTCCAGTTTATCCCTTAACGGTATTTTTTCTTCATTGGGAACTTCACTGTTATCATAAAAAAGCATACCATAAATACCGCCCTGTCCGCTCATAAAGTTATATTCATTATTTTCTTCTGCATATTCTTCCACGACTGCCATATTTGAACTAAAGCCCACTACTATATCATTTCTTACTGCTCTCAGATCCTCTATATTTTCTATGTCACATCTGTAAGTATTATATCTGTCGAGTATTTTAGGGTTCTTTATCCATGAGTTCTCTTCTGATATTTCATCCATTTTTATGCTGAATTCACGTAGTGTAAGTGTTTCCTCAGGACTTGACTCTATATCCTCTATTTTTATCATTCCCAGATAAGACTCGACTATCCCCTCACCCAAGAGTGCATCCATAATATTATAAATAACGTTATACATCTCATTTTCTTCAAAAACTTTTTTCTGTCCGAAAAATTTTGGACAAAGAACCAGAATATCTACTCTTTTTCTTTCTGCATCAATATTTTTTATCAAAACACTGAAATCCTCTTCATAAAAATTTTCATCATTTATCAGAAGACGCATATTTTTTATGCCCATTGCCGGCTTCATATCATAAAAATTCCATTTTTTCTTTAATTCCACAGGCATTTTTCTCTTAAAATAATCTGCAATAAAATATCTGCTCTTTAGACCTGCAGGATTAAAAATCAATTCATACTTATTTTCTGTGGATGATTTTCCCATCATAAACGGCATATCTATTTCAAACATACTGTCAATATCCGAAAATCTTTCCATTATTTTATTTTCATCCATTAAGCTTCTTATTTCACTCTCTTTTTCAGAAAAAAGTTTCCAAAAATCTTCAGTTCTCTCCTTTAGACTCTTCATTTGCTCACCTCTCAATTTCATTTATCAGATTATACCATAAAATTTCTAATTTAAATTCCAAAATAAAACTTTAATTGTAAAAATATCTCTAATATGAAAAAAAAGACCTCTAACAGGTCTTTTAAAGGAGTTTTATGAAGAAAAAATTATTATTTCTTTGTTATGTATTTAGTATAATGTATTTCGCTTAGTCATAACTTTTTTTTATCTTAGCTCTTCATTTGTTCGTACAATAATATCCTATCTCTTATTTTTCTTGTTCAAATTTCATAATTACTATTTTTATCAGCTAAAATAATTTGATTTTAATTAAAAATAATAGTATAAATGAAGTATAAAATATTTTGGAGGTAATGCATATGAAAATATTATTGTTTCATAGTAAAAAATTTCCAATAACCAAAGAAGCACAAAATATAATAGACAATGAATTTCAAAATCACAAATTTTTCACGGTAAATTCCAGAAATTCGTTATTTCAGGAGCTTCCTGATACAGATATTTTCCTTACAGGAGTATTTAGCAAAGAAATGGCTGATATTTCAAAAAAATTAAAGTGGGTGAATGCACTAAGTGCAGGGGTTGATAATTTTGATCTGGAATTATTCAGAAAAAATAATATAATTTTTACTAATTCCACAGGGATGCATAAAATACAGATGTCAGAATATGCCGTAATGTCTATGGTTATGCTTATAAGAAACATGAATTTCTTTATGAAAAATCAATATAATAATATCTGGAATCAGGAAATTACACAAAGCCAGATATCAGGCAAAACTCTCGGCATCCTCGGTCTGGGTTCCATAGGCAGGGAAACTGCCCGAAAAGCTCATTTTATGGGAATGAAGGTTATTGGTATAAATACTTCCGGAATAAATAAAGATGATTTCATTGAAAAAGTTTATATGCTGAAAGATCTGGACACTGTTATAAAGAACAGCGACTTTCTGATTAATCTTCTTCCAAGCAGAGAAGAAACAAAATATCTTCTTACACTTGAAAAAATGAAATTAATGAAAAAAAGCGCTTATTTTATAAATATGGGAAGGGGCAGTATTATAAGCAACGATACTCTTTATGAAGTCTTAAAAGATAATATTATCTCTGGAGCTGTGTGTGACGTATTTGAAACCGAGCCTCTCTCACAGGAATCTCCGTTGTGGAAACTGGAAAATCTTATTATTACTCCGCACATATGCGGTAATTCTGACACATACATAGCAAAAGCTCTCAGAGTATTTTCTGATAATTTTCAGAATTATATAAATAATGAAAAAATGTTTAATGTAATTACATGAAATTTCCTATAGCCAGCATTGAATATTCCTCATTTTAATGCTTAAAGCGAAAGGAATATATTATATTAATGCACAGCTTTATGCTTTTGGACAGATCAAAAGAAGAATGCGAAATGATTATGGAAAAGTACTGCCATTACAGAATGCCTGATAAACTTATTATGAACGCAGAAGATGAGATAATAACTGAACTCATGGAAGATCATACCTTTATGACCACAAACCCTGAAATTTCAAAAATAAAGCATTTCAGACTTAATTATAGATTTTTATAAAAATAAAAAAGATCTGTTTCCAGATCTTTTAAAGGAGTTTTATGAAGAAAAATTATTATTTTTATTGGTATGTGTTAATTATAGCCATTGCTTCTTAGTTCTCCATTAATTTAAGCTTTGTCTTTTATTTGAATAATTATTCTACAAGGCAGGAAATGTTTTATTTTCATTTCCTGCCGTTTTTATAAAATAGTTATATTTTTCACTCTGCACTAAATACTTCTGTTATATCAATAATCCCTTCATTCCCGGCTGCTTTCAGCTGCTTCACGAGCATATCCGCAGCAGTATTCTCTCTTTCAGTAAGTGCTTCCAGCAGCATCGGAAGATTTACACCCGAAACAGCACTTATTTTATAGTTTTCAGCAAGCAGAAGTGCTGTAGCATTCGAAGGTGACCCGCCAAATATATCTACAAGCAGTAAATGAGAGAAATCATTATCAAATTCATTAATTGCTTTTTTTAACTTTTCCACAAGTGTATCCAGAGATTCTCCGGGATTAAAAATCACCGTTTTCAGATTTTCCTGCTCTCCGATTATCATTTCTGCCGATTTGCATATTCCTTCGGCAAATTCACCATGTGACATTACCAAAATATTTATCATTCTTTCCCTCCGTTTAAAATAATCTTATTAATGATCCTGCTGCTCCGATTAATATAAGAAGCAAAAGAAGCTTCATCACAGATATATTTTTTTTATCATGCAGATACCATATGACCATTACCAGTATAAACGGAAGAATCCCCGGCATAAGTCCGTCAAAAATATCCTGGAGCTTTGTTACACTTTCACCGTTTCCCCATGCTATTTTTGTTTTAAGTGAAATAAACTGCGCTGACAGTCCGCCTACCACTGTTAATCCTAATATAGCCAGAAATGCCGTTGCCTTACTTATCATTTCCGGAGAGAAAATCTCGGAATCCATTATTTTCATTCCCTCTTTAAAGCCGAACTGTATTCCCCACATTGAGAATCCAATTGTTATTGCTGTCCATATTACCGCAAACATTACAGGACCTAAAATATTTCCCTCAAGAGCCAGCCCCATCCCAAAGCTCAAAAGAAGCGCATTTCCCGTACTTGCAAACAATGAATCTCCCAGAGCTGCCATAGGTCCCATTAAGCCTGATTTTATTGCATTAAATACATCATCCGGAATATCTTCTCCCTTTGATTTTTGTACCTCCATAGCTGCAACAGCACCTATAAGCGGTGTTCCTATAGTAGGCTCAGTATTGAAAAAGCTCATATGCCTGCTTAAAGCATGTCCTAATTCTTCTTTTGTATTGGTTACTTTCTTTAGTACAGGAACCATGCTCCAGGCAAAGGCCACATTCTGCATTCTTTCCCAGTTCCATGCTGAGGTATTGGACATAAGCCATCTTACTCCTACTTTATATAAATCTTTCTTTGTCACTTCATTTTTCATATTATTTTCAGACATCCGCCGCCTCCCTGCTTGAATTATTCAAAAAACTGATCAGAGCAAGTGCTATTCCTATAAGAGCTATTGTAAAGATAGGAAGATTCAATGCTGTAACAGCAATAAACCCAATTATAAAATAGCTTATCAAAGCCGGAGATGACAGCAGCATTTTCAAAAGCACGGCCATCCCTAAAGCCGGAAGCATTCCTCCTATTACTGTAATGATATTAGTAAGCCATTCTGGAATCAGCTGAACCAGATTCTGTGCAATAGATGCACCAAAATACAGTACCAGAAATGCCGGAATAAATCTTAATACCAGTGCAATAATCTGCGGAAGTCCCAATGTCATAAAAGTAAGTTTTCCTACTTCACCGTTTAAGGCATATTCATCTGTTTTATGTACTAAAAACGAATTTATTGTAGCAAACAGCTGCCATACAAAGGTTCCTACAAGTCCTAAGGGTACAGCTATCGATACAGCCATTTCCGCAGTCACTCCTGTAGACAGAGCAAGCGCTGTTCCCACATAGCCTGCGAAATTTATATCCGATGACATTGCACCTCCCGGTGTAACCGCCCCTATATATAAAGCATTAATTGTAGCCCCTATAATAACGCCGTTTCTGACATCCCCCATAATTATACCAACAATAAGTCCTGCAACCAGAGGTTTTCCAAATACATGATAGGAAATACCCTGTCCTCCCAGCCACGGAGTTGCTATCCATGCAAGATATGCAAAAAGTGAAACTAAAATTGCCTGCAATAGTGTCATACTTTTTCTCCTTTTTTAAAATTTTGTTACTGTCTGTCCGGGAACTGTCTGCATAAAAATATCAATATTTTCTATTGCTTCCAGTTCTTTTATAGCTGCATAATTTTCTTCGTCAAGATACACCGTCTGTGCATATTTCTTTCTCCCGGCGTCCATCCCCATATTACCCACATTCATTTTCCATTCATAACACAGATTTTCTTGTATTACCTTTTTAGCATTAACAGGTGCCTTTGTTATTATAAGAAGATCCTTTTCTTCAAAATCACATAGACAGCTTTTGGCATCTTCTACTGATTTTATTACCAGCTTTATATTTTTAGGCGTAGCCATAGTCAGTGCCTTCGAAATAATAGGATTACCTGCTGCCAGGTCGTCTATTACCAGTATACTCTTGACATTAAGCTGCTTTATCCACGCTGTTACCACCTGCCCGTGTACTAATCTGTCATCTATTCTTAAAAACATAATTTTTTCCTCCTAAATATTACTATGCGTCATAAAGCACCCTGCTCATTACCTCGTCCTGTACATCTCTTTCAAGATTTACAAATATTGCACTAAAACCACTTACCCTTACTACAAGATCAGGATATTTTTCCGGATGATCCTGCGCATCTTTGAGAACTCCCTGATCTACCACAGTCACCATTAAGTGGCATCCTCCCTTTTTAAAATAAGTATCAAATAATGATTTTATTATTTTTCTGTTTTTATTAAACATATTCGGAGTAAACTTTATATTCTGAACAGAGCCTCCATGATACTTTGCATCAAATCTGGACAGTGAATTCAGCAGTGCCGTAGGACCGTTTTTATCTGCTCCTCCCTGCGGATTATTAGCAGGATTCATAAACTGTCCCGAATATCTTCCATCAAGAGATGCTGATGTTTTTCTTCCCCATTCTGTATTTGTCTGGTTATTGCTTATTACAATAAGAAAATAATCCATACCTTTTTTAAGCCCTCTGTCCCTGTTTCCTTTAGCAACAAATTCATAAAGATCATTTGCCAGTTCGTCTGCTTCCTCTATATCATTTCCGTATTTACCGCAATTCCATAATTCCTCGCGTATTTTTTCATATCCTTCAAAATTATGGAGAGCAGCTTCGTTTAATTCTTTCAGTGTGTATTTTTTCTGATCAAAAACCAATGTTTTAATAGCATAAAGTGCATCGCTGGAATTAATATTACCGTATGTCTCATTTGTACCGCCTAGATATCTTACCCCGCCGTCTAAAATAGATTTCCCCCTGCTTATACAGTCATTAGTAAGTATACTTGCAAACATAAAGGATACTTCCCTGTTCATTACTTCATAACTGTGATATTGTACATCAGCGGATAAATCAAGATAATAATCCAGCAGCTCTTTGTAATTGGAATAAAGCTCATCAAAGCTTCGGTATTTATCCGGGTCTTTCATAATTACGTCTCCGGATTTCTTTTTACCGTCCATGGGATCTATTCCTTTATTCAAAGTAATATTCAAAATTTTCAGTAAATTTATAAGTATATTCGGGGTTCCTACACTCTGACCCTGAATAACAAATTCGCCGCACCCGAAAGGTACATACTGTTCTGCTGTTTCTCTGTCCACACGCATGCTGTACATTACTGCCGGAACATTTATTTCGTCATTATAAAGCGTGGGATATGTTACACCCTCACCTATACAGTCATATGCCATATCCATAATATCCTGCGGTGTTCCCTTTGTTATTCTCAAGGTAAACTGCGGCTCTACATATTTACAGTCTTTTGTTACCTTTAGAGCTATACGTGTAAAAATATCCGCTGCTTCTATATTTTTACGTCCGTAGCCGCCGGTAATTATTCGCCCGTTTACCGTTGTTCTTCTGTTTTCTATTAATGTCCACAGTGACTTTAGATATCTGTAAGCATCTTCCTCTGTTATAAGCCCTGTTTCAAGATCATGTTTCAGATACGGACCGAGATAGTCGTCAAGACGTCCGTAATTAATACAGCCGGCAAGTAAAGCATAAAGCCAGAACATCTGCAATGCCTGATGAAAAGTTTTGGGTTTGTTATTTCTTATTGCAGCCAGACTCTCATCTATAAGAAGGAGCTCTTTTAATCTCTCTTTTCCTGCATTTTTCATTGCCTTGGCGATAAGCTTTCTTTCATAATCAACTGTTTTTTCATATAAATCCAGTGTTTCCAATGCAATCTTTAGAAATTCATTTTCTGGGGATTTATTCAGTTTATCTTTTATGATATTTTTCAGACCATCAATTCCGTTATCCAGAAGCTTCGGATAATCAAGCATCATCCCGCTGAGTCTTGCTGTTGCCATCAAAGGATAATTACAGTCTATAAATCTTCCTATGGTATCTTCAGTAAGTACATCTTTGCAGTATAGAGCTTTTACATCATGCTCTTCCCAATATTTTCCGATTTTATCGACACGCCTTTTATCCTCTTCTGATACAAGTTCACTTTGAAACTTCTGTAGTTTGTCAAAAACGCAATAATGCCCCACACCTCCTACAGATGTAACAGAACCAAATCCTACGGGAAGAAAATCAAGTCTTCCAGCTATCAGATCATCTTCTTCTATATTTCTGAATAATCTGGGATAAATAACATTCAGACAGTTTATTTCTCTTTTTTCTTTGGATAAATGTAACGATGCTTTATGAACCGAAGTATATTCCTCCATAATATCCAGCTGTTCTGACATTGACTTTTCACACGGAAGTTTTTTACTGACTTCTACATTCTGTGCACCAGATATATTTATCTTTTTCATTTTAATGTTTGCTCCTTTCGGCATCACGCCAGTTATCCTGATATCCCCCAAGTAAATCTACAAATCTTTTTGCAGTCAGATGCGGTCTTGTTATGGCACTTCCCACTACTACTGCATGTGCCCCGAGATAAAGACATTCCATAGCCTCTTCTGGTGTATATATATGCCCTTCCATAAATACATATGCTTCATCCTTAAAGTCTCTGCACATTCTTGCGAATTCTCTCATATTAGCACCCTCTATATGCTTAGTTTCTTCAGTATAGCCGTATAATGTAGGAGCTACTATATCCGCTCCGTTGTCTATAGCACGTCTTGCTTCGGCATAATTAGCTACATCAGCAAAAATAATTGCTTCTGGTATCTCTCGTTTCACTATCGGAAGAAGATCCCATGCCTTGGTTTTTTCATGAGTCAGCTGTGAAGTACAGTCAAGTGCTATTATATCTGCACCAGCTTCCCATACCTCTCTGCATGCTTCAAGCGTAGGCGTAATAAATACATCAGTATCCTCATGCCATATTTTATACAATCCTATTATTGGTAAATCACAATTCTCTTTAATCAGTCTTATCTGCTCAGGGGTATTTGCCCTAATCCCCACAGCTCCTGCCCATTTCGCCGCCTGTGCCATTTTTACTACCATGTCATTTGTATAGATAGGTTCGTCCTTTTGTACCTGACAGGATACTATAAGTCCGTTTCTAAATGACTCCAATATCTCTTTCTTTCTTGGATCATTAGTTTTCATTAAAGTTTTCCTCCTTATTTGCATATAATGATGTTCTTGCTTCTTTTTTCATTTTTAGGAAAATCATTTACATAAATATGGGTAAATTCAGAGAAGTATCCAAAGGTACAGATACCTGCAAGTGAAAATTTCGAATCATCTACAAGTAAATAAGAATCTTTGCTTCTTTTCATAACTGCCTTTTTCAGGGCACCTATTTCAAATTCACTTGAATATACTTCGCCAAGCTCCAGATCAATACCGTTAGCACCAATAAAAGCATGGTCAAATCTAAACTGCTTTAACTGCTCTATTGTGCTTGGTCCCGAACATACTTCATATTTAGGTATATATAATCCTCCCAACATATATATCTGTGCATCGCATCCCTGTAATCTTGCCAAAGTAAGATAACAATTCGTTACGATCTTTATTTTTTTATTCTGAATATAAGGTATCAGATAAAGCGGTGTTGTACCTGAATCAAGAAATATAAGGTCCCCATCCTTTACCACCTTGGCAGCTTCCCTGCAGATAGCCTTTTTCTCTTCTGCATGTATATCCACTTTTTCAATAACCGGTATTTCTGTGAGGTCACTCATTATCTCATCCAGATTTTTTTGGACAGCACCTCCTCGTTCTCTTGAAATTTTTCCTTCATCTTCCAGAATTTTCAAATCTCTTTGAATAGTTGATTTTGACACTTGTAATTCTTTGCAAAGATCAGCAACACTTATAGATGGTTGAGCCTGCAGTCTCTTAATAATATATAATAAACGTTCTTTTGCCAGCATGTTTTATCTCTCCTTTTAAAAAAAATATTATTTTTAACTACCTATAATTATACCTTATTTCAAACGGTATTTGTTCATTATTTTTCATTTTTGCCATAATTTCTTCTGATTCAATCTAAATATGAAAAACATGCATTATCTTTGCAGTTCACAATACACCTCCTCTTTAATTTACCAAAAATGAACTAATATGAATTTCGTGTCATTCTTCACCTTAAAAAAAGTATACCACCATTTTTATATCATGTCAAATCATTTTTATTCAAATTGATTCATATTGAACCATTTTTTATTTACAAAAGTATATTTTTAAGTTATAATAGCATATATGATTTTTTTTGACTAAATATTATACTATTACATATAAAGGAGATTTTTTTATGAACAATGAGATAAAATCCTGCATCTTTAATATACAGAGATTCAGCATTCACGACGGACCGGGAATTCGGACAACTGTGTTTTTCAAAGGCTGTCCCCTGAACTGCCTGTGGTGTTCCAATCCTGAGTCACAGAGCTTCAAGCCGGAACCTATATGGGATAAAATAAAAAAGGATTATATTATTACAGGTGAATATAAAACTGTGGAAGAAATCATGGAAATAATTTTAAAAGATATGGATTATTATATTGAATCAGAAGGCGGCGTGACTCTTTCAGGAGGTGAGGTACTTTCACATCCTGAATTTGCAGCAGAGCTGCTGAAAGAGTGTAAAAAACACAACATACATACTGCCTGTGAAACTTCCGCATTTTCATCACCGGAAATTTTCAATAACTTTACAGAATATCCTGATCTGCTTATTATTGATATAAAACATTATGATAATTCTGAGCATATAAAAAAAACAGGTGTCTCTCTGAAACCGATTCTGGAGAATATAAAGCATGCTATTTTGAAAAAAAAGAATATTTTATTCAGAATACCAATCATTCCCGGATATAATGACTCTTTGAAGGATGCTGAAAATTTCTCCCGTTTATTAAAGCTGTATAATATAAATAAAGTAGAGCTTCTTCCGTTTCATCAATTCGGAAAGTCTAAGTATAAATTTTTAAACAGGAAGTATGAATTTGAAAATACTAAGCAAATATATGCAGAAGATTTAAAAGAATATAAAGAAGTTTTTTTAACAAATAAGATAGAATGCAGCATTAGCTGATAATATTTTAATATGTAAGGAATTTTTTTACTAAACTGCTGCTAAAAAATAAAGCTGTAAAATGTATTATTTCCCATTTCACAGCTTTATTTAATTATTTTGGTTTATATTCTTTTTTTATTTTGTCTATTGTTTTTCCGCCTATTCCTATATTTTCATCAGATAACTCATTGATACTGATAAAGAAAAACTCTTCCGGAACACTCATTATTTCTGAGGCTGTTCTGGTAATCCTGTTTATGAGCTCAGATTTCTGCTCTTTAGTTAATTTCCCGCTTTCAATTGTTATTAAAGGCATATCAAATTCCTCCATTTTTATTATTTCAATAATTATAACATATATTTTTTATTTTTCAGAAAAAATGAACATACTTAATATGCTCATTTTATATATTATATTTTATCTTAATTTTTTTAACTCATTCAAGCTTATATCATTATCTTTTATATACACAAATTTTAGCTTCTCACTTAAAAATTCATTTACAAATTTTGTATTTTCATTTTGGTAATATTCTTCCTTTGTACCTATCTGTTCTATTTTTCCGTTATGCATAATTATAATTCTGCTTCCCAGCGTAAAAGCCTCTTCTATATCGTGAGTAACCAGCATAATCGTAAGTCCCAGCTCTTTTTGAAGCTTTTTTACCTGTTCCTGAAGCTTTCTTCTGTTTATCTCATCCAAAGCCCCAAAAGGCTCATCCATAAGCATTATTTCCGGACTTGACGCAAGAGCTCTTGCTATTCCAACCCTTTGCTGCTCTCCGCCGCTCAGCTCACGCGGATATTTTTTCAGATAATCATGCGGCAGATTCAGAAGCTCAAGAAGCTCCTCTGCCTTTTTTCTTTTTTCCTCGGAAGATTTATTCTGCAGTGTAAGAACATAGCTGATATTCTCCTCAGTATTCAAATGAGGAAAAAGTCCTATACTCTGTACCACATAACCTATCTTTCTTCTCAGCTCTGTTTTATCCCATGCTTCTATTTCTTTATCCAGTATTTTCAAACTTCCTGAAGTTTTTTTCTCAAGACAGTTTACCATTTTCAAAAGAGTTGTTTTCCCGTTTCCGCTTGTCCCCAGAATAGTTATAAACTCGCCCCTTTTTACTTTAAGATCAAGATTTTTTATTACAGGCTTGTCTTTTTCATATGACTTGCTGACATTTTCAAATTCTATTACTGTCATTTTATCAGCCCCTTTTCTTCAAGAAATTTTCTTGCCACATCCTGAGGATTTTTATTCTCTACTTCTACCTGATAATTCAGATTTGTCATAGTTTCATCATCTAACATTCCGTTTAGCTTTTCTATCAAAGGTTTTATTTCGGGATATTTTTTCAGCGTTTCCTTTTTTATTACGAATCCTGCATTATATGAAGGAAAATAATCTTTATCATCCTGTAATGTTACAAGATCATATTTTTTTATCAGACTGTCTGTAGAAAATGAATTTATCACATCTACCTCTTTTCCCTCCATAGCCTTATATTTCAGATTTATATCCAGTTCAACCAGCTTTTTGAAATCAAAGCCGTACACCTTTTTCAGTCCCGGATATCCGTCCTCTCTTTCGAAAAAATCAAACTCCGCCCCAAATCTGTACTGATTACTTGCCTTTGCCAGATCTGAAAAAGTTTTTATGTTATTTTTCTCTGCTTCCTCTCTTTTCATAGAAAGTGTAAAAGTATTATTAAAGCCCAGAAGACCAAGCCACTCAAAATTGAACTTATCTTCATATTCTTTTTTCAGCTGTGCATACATTTCATCCTTTGGAAGGGCCTTTTCATGCTTTAGTACGAACAGCCAGGAAGTTCCCGTATATTCAGGATACATATCCACTTCTCCCTTTACCATTGCAGGATGAATATTTGATGTTCCGCCGCCTATACTGAATTTCTTCTCTACATGTATTTTAGTGTTTTTCTCTATAAGCAGGCTTGCCATCTCACCGAGTATAAGCTGTTCTGCACTTGGCTTCGTCGCTATAGTTATTATTTTTCCGTCTGCTCCTCCCGGTTTCGGTCCGTAAACTTTTGAAAATACTGTAAAAACTAATATTGCCGCTGCTGCTGTTCCCAGTATCAATGCAGTTCTTTTTGTCTGTCCTGCTTTTAGCTCACGATATCCGTTTACTTTTCTAAATGCTTTTTTCTCTACTACATTCAAAAAATAATCCAGAACAATTGCCAGTATTGCTATAAGCAAACTTCCAATTACTATCAAAACTGAATTATTAGTATTGATCCCGCGGTATATTGCCTGTCCCAAGCCGCCGGCACCGATAAATGATGCTATCCCTGCGAGTGATATTGTCATAATAACTACTGTTCTGATACCTGAGATAATAATAGGCATTGCGAGAGGAAGGCGGATATTTTTAAAAGTCTGGAATTCAGTAGCTCCCATTCCTTCTGAAATTTCTATTATTTTTTTATCCGTACTTTCCAGTCCTGTATAAGTATTTCTTATTACTGGAAGCAGTCCGTATATTATAAGTGTGACAGATGCATTCCAAAAGCCTATCCCCACAAGTGGTATAAGCAGTCCCAGCACTGCAATTGACGGTATTGTATAAATTCCGTTTGTAATTCCCAGTATCAGACTGCGAATTTTTTTATTATAAAAAATATATATTCCTATTGTGATTCCTAAAATTACTGCAATAACTATTGAAAATACTGATATTTTCAGATGCTGTATAAGTAAATTTATATAATAGGGTCCGTTTTCTGTGATTTCCTTAAAAATACTTGCTATATATTCCTTAAGTTCTCCCATGTGTAACCCCTCTTTCTCTAGTTTTGTATTAATTATAGTTTACCATACAAATTTTGTCAAGTTTAACTTTTAACTTTTTTATAAATTTAATATTACTTTTTCTATAAAAAATATTTTCTGTTTTCTATTTTTTATTAACCAAAATTTTTTTATCCATAAAATAAAATATATATTAAATAAAATTATATTTGTATAAACAATATCGTTAATTTATTTAAATCACTATTTATTTTTATCCACAAATATAATACTTCTATTACAAATTACTTCTTTTTAATGATAAAATAAGTTATATTTTTTATCTTTTTTTAATATAATAAAAATATGAATACAGTAATATATAGGAGGTCAAATGAAAATAGTTAACAGATCTGACTGGAAAGATACTTATGATACACTCCATCATCTTGTTCAGATGATGGGTAAAGTAAAACTGGCATCCACACCTATACAGCCCGAATGGGCAAATGTTCCTCTTGAGGTTTATCCTCATGGCTTTAAAACGGGACTTCTTTATAAAAACGGTGTTAATTTTGAAATCCTTCTGGATTTTTATCAATCCGAAGTGAGTATTTATGATAACCGCGGAAATTCAAAATTTTTTGTATTAAAGGATAAAACTTCTGTTTCTGGTATATATGCAGAATTTATGGAACTGCTGGACTTTCTCCGGCTTGAAATCCCTATTAATACAATCCCTCAGGAAATGAATACCAAAGTACGCTTTGAAGATAATACAAAGGAAATAACATATGATCATGAATCTGCTAAAAATGCCTTTGAAATGATCTTATTCGCATACCATGAACTTAATGTTTTTATTTCCCCTTTTCGTTCAAAAAAAGTAATGCCTAAGTTTTACTGGGGAACCTTTGATCTCGGCACTACTATATTTTCCGGCATTCCTGCTCCGTATGAAACTACGGATATTATTGCTAGAATAGGATTTGACGAACAGATGATAGAATTCGGCTACGCCTTTGATGATACCATTGACGGTTTTCCTTATTTCTATATACTGATTTATCCGATAAAAGCTTCCGAATATGAAGATGCAAAGCCTGAAGGATCCGGATATTTTTCAAAAGAAAAATCAGAATTTTTTCTTCCGTTAAAACCGGTTTTTGAAAGTGAAAATCCTTCTGAAAAGATACAGAAATTTCTCTCGTCATCATTCAAAATTATATGTCATAATGAAAAGTGGCCTAATCTTGACTGGCACACTCAAGAGATTAAATAATAAGAATATTTATATACTAAATATCAAAAGATGATCACTGTAATAAAGAGATCATCTTTTTTAGTTTTATAACTTATAAGTTTATTATATTTTTTATCCTCAGAAGGTGCTAAAAAAACTGCACTGCCTTAATTTTTTATGACTTCGTATAATGATGATAAATTTCCAATATTTAAGATAGTCGTCTCAACCCCGCAGCTCTCTGCTGCCTTTAATGCTGACATCTTTTTTCTGAATTCCTGCTTCTCATTTTTCAATGATTGATGTTTTTTTCCGCTGCTGGTTTTGGCTGTAAAGCTCAGCTCCCTGATATTAATATTCTGAAAGATTTTTTTATAAGAAAAGAACACATCAGACAAAACTATAAGTTTGTGAGTTTTACACAATGCTGCAATTACCACTGCCAGCATATCATCATCTTCAAACAGCAGTTCTTTCGTCTTTGGTTCAATACAGCCGGCAATGCTGTTTGTATTTACTATCGGAATGATTCTCATTTCAAGCAGGGCATTTATAGTATCAGAAAGGTTTTTCTTTTTTTCTGCAGATTTTATATCTTCTGCATTTAGAAGAACCTGCGCTATTACTTTATTATAATCATTAAAAAAACTGTCATATAGATCAAGCATACTGCACTGCCCCACTACTTCCGCCATTTGCTTCTGTCTTATATTTTCAGGCCTTGTTTTCATACTCAGTGTGTCCATACCTGCGGTAAGTGCACCGGAAGGTATAAGAATAAGCTCATAGCCCATATTTTGAATATCTGCCAATATTGAAACAAGCTCCTCAAAAAAAACTGAACCGTTTTTCTGTTTACCGATAAATGAAGTACCTTCTATCTTTATTACCATTCTGTTTTTATACTGCTTCATATTTATACCTCTATTATAACGGGAATATGTCCTGTAAACGGCAAAAATTTATTAATAATATGTTTTGTCTTGATTTTCATATATCCTGTGATTGTTCCGTCACTACAGCCACAGTATTCTTTGTCTGCCACATCTTTATCAAAAATAACTTTTATTTTATTATTTTTATCAAGAACAGCACTGAAAACAGTTACAGCTCCGATTTTTACTCCCAGCGTCTTTTCGGTTAACTCTGCTGGAGCAAATGAAACACGCGATATATTTAAAGCACTGCTAAAATCTCCTGATCTGAAGGGTTTATCCCCTGCTGTAATAAATAAATAAAACTCTGTCTCATTTCTGTTACATAAAAACAGTGTTTTTACCATTTCCATATCCAGCTTTTTATTAATCCCCAGACAGTCTTTCATTGTAACTGCTTCATCAGTACTAACCCGTTCAAACGGTATATTAAGATTTTGCAGTATTCTGTATGTTTTTTTCTGCAGTATTGTATGAAATTTCACCGGTGCCGTCTTAGAGATCTCACTTATATAAAACATTACTCCTCCTGTCCTTTATTCTTGAAATTTATATAAATATAGTGTATCATAAATTTATAAATTACAAAAACGAATTATAATCATACTTATCATGACAAAATCAGATATAAAGGAGAAGCAGATAACATGGATATGAATATTCAAAAATATATTGCATTTATTAAAGCTGTAGAATACGGAAGTTTTACAAAAGCGGCTGAAATGCTTAATTATTCTCAGTCTGGTATCAGCCGTATGATAAACGATCTTGAAAAAGAATGGGGTGTATCACTCCTTGAACGCGGACGTTCCGGTGTACGTCTTACCTCTGACGGTCTGCAGCTCCTTCCCTTTGCTAAAAGCATGTGCAGTGAATACAGGAAATTACAGACACAGGTCGAAGAACTAAACGGTCTGAAGTCCGGTCTTATTCGAATCGGAACATTTTCAAGCGTGGCTACCCACTGGCTGCCCAAAATTATCAGCAGATTTCAAAAAGATTATCCTAATATTGATTATGAACTGCTGCTGGGTGACTATGCCGAAATAGAGAAGTGGATTTCTGAAGGACGTGTAGACTTTGGCTTTGTCCGTCTTCCTACACTTCCGGAATTTGAAACTTTTCTTCTTGAGGAAGATAAACTGCTTGTCGTACTGCCTGAAAATCATCCGCTTGCAGACTGTGATTATTTTCCTGTCAAGGCATTATGCGAATACCCTTTTATGCTGCTTCAGCGAAGCGTAAAAGCCGATACTGCCGATATATTTGAAAAATACAATATTACACCTAAAATTCATTTTACTACGTGGGATGACTATGCTATTATGTCCATGGTAGAAAGCGGTTTAGGTATCAGTATTTTGCCGCAGCTTATTTTACAGCGGATTCCATATCGAATTGTAACAAAAGAGCTGGAAATTCCTGCATATAGAAAAATAGCACTGGGATTAAGAGACAAAAAAAATACTTCACTTGCAGTTAAGCAATTTTTAGATTATATCCGGTACAGATAATCCTTATACTTATATACATTAAAAAATCCCTGGAATTTTCAGGGATTTTTTTATATTTTAATAAATTTCTTTTCCAAATAACTTATACTCCGCTTTTTAATATCAGATCAAAGTCATAAATATTCGACAAAGGAATAATACCGGCTCCTATTGCAGAAGCTGTTGTAAGCAATCGCGGAAAAACAATTTTTTCGGCATTTTTTTCCAGCTTGCAGTTTTCATTTTTTATTTTTTCTATAAGTAGATTCTGTAGCTGTTTTTCATAAGGTGCAAGAATACCTCCGATTATTATACAATCCAGATCAAATATAAGAAAAAGATTCATTATTCCTGCTGCAAGATAATCAAAATACTCATCCATCTGTCGAAAAATAACATCATCACTTTTATTCAGATATATGTCAAGAAGTGTATCCACACCTGAAAGGCTGTTATCCTTGATTATTTTATTTATTATATTGGAAGAAACATACTTTTCCCAGCAGCCATGCCTTCCGCACTCACACTCCCGTCCTTTATATTCTATCACCATATGTCCCACTTCACCTGCATGCTGAAGACCTCCGGAATAAAGAGAATTTTCCAGAATTATTCCTCCTCCTATCCCTTCATGTACAGAAAGATAAATAGAATTTTTATATTTTTTGGAACTGCCTATAAGATTCTCGGCATATGCCGCATAGTCTGCTTCATTCCCAATATATATCGGTATATTAAAAGATTCTTTCAGTCCTTCAAGTGAATATTCCTTTATGTCTACTATAGGCGATTCTTCGAATTTCAGCTTTCTGTCATTTACTATTCCCGGAAACGCTATCCCTATGCCTAGAAGCTGTTCCATTTTTATATTACTGTGTACTATTGATTTATAGACAAGATTCTTTAATTCTTCCTGAAGATTATTTATATTATAATTTTCCTGCGACTTATATATCAAATTTAATTCCAAATCCAGTATTATCACTGTAATAAGTTCCTGTCTTATTTCAATTCCTATGGTATAGCTGTTTTGGGAATTTATTTCAAATACAACAGGTTTTCTTCCTGCTTCGGAATTAATTACCCCGCTTTCTTTTATCAGACCCATTTTTATAAGTTCGTTCAAATAAAGAGTTACAGTCGGTATTGTAACATCAAGAAATTTAGACAGCTGTATCTTAGTTATCTGTTTTTCAAGATATATATAACTCAAAATTTTTCTATGATAATTATTCTGAATTAATTCCATAAAAATTCTCTCCTTTTACAGTTTACTTTTTAGTGTAATATTAACTGAGTATAGTCAGTTCCCTACACTAATACCGGATTGTTCCGTAATAATATATTATACTCCTAATTTTTCTTTTTTCAAATTCAAAATTATTTAATTTCAGATAATAAAACTAAATATCTTCCTATAAAAAATATAAATTTATAAATCTCTTTTATAGTCTGCTTATTTCAAAAAATTCATTTTTTAATGCTTTATAGAGTCTTATGTAAACTTCATATCTTTTTTGATATTCTTTGTGGTTTTCCAGATCCGGCTCTATTATATCTGTTATCTTTACTATTTCTTTCAGCTTTTCATCCATATTTTTTTCATTTTCCGTTCCGAATAAAGCAAGAAGTGCCGCACCATATGACGGTCCTTCCTGAATAGCCAGTACCTCTGATTTTATGTTAAAAACATCCGTGAGTATTTTTCTGCTCAGCACTGATTTCGCACCGCCGCCTATTATTCTTATTGTATCCGGATTAAGTCCGTCAGCAAGGTTATATGAATCATAAAGCGCAAAAACTATTCCCTCCATTACAGCCCTTGTCATATCCCCCCTTGTATGTGCAGCGGCAAGACCTATAAAGCTTCCTCTAGCATAAGGATCTGAGTGCGGTGTTCTTTCACCTGTCAGATACGGAAGAAAAAACAGATTATTGCTTCCAACCGGCGACTGTTCCGCTTCATCAAGCATTTTCGCATAATTACCGTCATGAATATCTTCTATCCACCATTTCAGACATGAAGCAGCTGATAATATTACCCCCATAAAATGGTATTTTCCGCTTGAATCACAAAAAGTGTGCATACTGCTTTTTTCAGGAAGTGACCATTTTTTCTGCGGTATAAAAACTACTCCGGATGTCCCCAGCGAAACCAGTATTTTATCCTCTTCCACTACTCCTGCACCTATTGCACCGCAGGCATTATCTCCGCCGCCTGCTGCCACGGGAATTTTTACAGTTATTCTTAATTCATCCATGATCTCCTGCTTTAATTCACCTGCAATTTCATATGATTCAAAAATTTCCGGCAGATATTCTTTTTTTATTTCAAGAATTTTTATCATTTCATCTGACCATTTTCTATTTTTTACATCAAAAAATAAAGTTCCCGATGCATCTGAAACATCAGTATAAAATTTTCCTGTAAGTATATATCCTATATAATCTTTTGGAAGCATTATATGTCTTATTTTACTGAAAACTTCGGGCTCGTTTTTTTTGAGCCACAGAAGCTTTGATGCAGTAAAGCCTGTAAATGAAATATTTGAAGTATATTCCGTGAGCTTATCCATTCCGATTTCATTATTTAAAAATTCTGATTCCTCTACAGTTCTCTGATCATTCCATAATATCACAGGATATAAAACTTCCTTATCTTCCCCCAAAATCACAAGGCCGTGCATCTGACCCGATATTCCTATTCCCTTTATGTCATTTATATTTATTTTTTCTGAAAGCTCCTTCATGCTGTCTGTTATACCTTTTATCCAGTCAGAAGGATTCTGGTCAGACCAGCCGTTATTAGAATAATGTACAGGATATTCCCTGGATGAAGATGCTGTTATTTCTCCGTTTTTATCTATAGCTGTTATTTTTACCCCGGAAGTCCCTAAATCTATACCTAAATACATACTGCCTCCTTTATCAGTCTTATTTTTTTAATATTGTACCATAAAATATCAATATAAAACACTTCTTAAAAAACAGGTTATTCCAAATAATTTGAAATAACCCGTTTATCCCGTTTTAACAGGTATTGCCGCACAATTCGAAATTCACCAAAAATCTAATTTATCTTATCAATCAGCAGCGGAGAGAGTTGCCGCTGAAAGACTGAGGCCTTTTTTATTTTGCTTCCAATATATATGAATTCAATATACTTTCCAGCATTTCCTGTCTTCCCGAAGTATTTTTTATTTCAGCAAGATTTTCTGCATATTCCGCCAGTTCTTCAAATCCTACTTTACCTTCTACTATATCTTTTCCTATCCCTGTCTTGTAACTTTCATATCTTTTATCCTGAAAATCCTCAAAAACTTTATCTTCATAAAGTCTGCAAGCTATTGTTAATCCTTTTGCGAATGTGTCCATACCCGCAATATAAGCTAAAAATAAATCCTTGTCTTCAAATGAGCCTCTTCTTACTTTTGCGTCAAAATTCAGTCCGCCTTTACCCAGTCCGTTATTTTTTATTACTTCATACATTGCCAGAACAGCATCATATATATTTGTAGGAAACTGATCCGTATCCCATCCCAGAAGCATATCTCCCTGATTTGCATCTATGGAACCCATTACATTATTTATTCTTGCAAGGTTCAGTTCATGCTGGAATGTATGTCCGGCAAGAGTGGCGTGGTTTGCTTCTATATTCATTTTATAATGTTTATCAAGATTATACTTTCTCAAAAAACCAAGAACTGTAGCAGTATCAAAATCATACTGGTGCTTTGTAGGTTCTTTTGGTTTCGGTTCTATAAGCAGCTGCCCCTCGAATCCTATTTTTTCTTTGTAATCCACTACCATCTGCAGAAATCTGGCAAAGTTATCATATTCCAGATCAGACTTAGTATTCAGAAGAGTTTCATAGCCCTCTCTTCCGCCCCAGAGAACATAATTTTCTCCGCCTAATCTTTTTGTTATCTCCATTGCTTTTTTTACCTGTGCCGCAGCATACGCAAATACATCTGCATTTGGTGCTGTTGCTCCTCCGTGAAGAAATCTGGGATGACTAAAAGCATTTGTTGTTCCCCACAAAAGTTTGATTCCTGTTTTTTTCATAAGACCTTCTATATGATCTACTATTTCATCAAGAAGTCTGTTTGTTTCTTTTAATGTCATTGCTTCATTTATAATATCTCTGTCATGAAAGCAGAAATAATCCATCCCTATTTTCTGCATAAATTCAAAACCTGCATCTGCTCTTGCTTTTGCCTGTTCCAATGCATCATCATATCTATTCCATGCTCTGTCCATAGTGTCCCCGCCGAACATATCCAGTCCCTGGGCTTTTAATGTATGCCAGTAACTCATTGCAAATTTCAGATGTTCTCTCATCGGTTTTCCGCCTATTACCTCATCTTTATTGTAATATTTGAAAGCCATAACATTTTTTGATTCAGGACCTTCATACTTTATTTCTTTTATTTCCGGAAAATATTCTTTCATGTATTTTCATCTCCTCTATTGTAATTTTTATTATTATTTATCCTTTTTTCTTTTTCTGCGACTGAACATCAAACAGTACAGCAAACAGAAGTATCAGACCTTTTACCACATACTGCCATGACGGCTCTACATTCAGCATACTCATTCCGTTATCCAGACTTGCCATTATCAAAGCTCCGAGTATAGCTCCCGTTACCTTTCCTTTTCCTCCTGAAAGACTTGCACCCCCGATTACACATGCTGCTATGGTATCCAGCTCTGCATTGGTTCCTGCGGAAACCGAACCTGCTCCAAGTCTTGAAGTAAGTACCAAACCTGCTGTAGCCACAAGAAAACCGTTCACTATATAGATTATCATCTTTATTTTCTGAGTATCTATTCCTGAATACTTTGCAGCGTTTATATTTCCTCCTATTGCATAAACTGTACGTCCGTATGCTGTCTTATTTGAAACAAAGGAAAATATAATTATCAAAACTGCCATTAATAAAACCGGTGTTGGAATTCCCTCATAGCTGTTCAGAATTATTATTCCCAGAAAAATCAATATACTGTTTCCTATTATCCACATCAGATCATTCTTAAAGTCTCCGGTCTCTATTTTATTAGCAATTTTTGCTTTTCTGTCGCTCATTTTACTGTAAACAAGAAGTAGAACAAATAATATTCCTATTATGTAGCTCAGACTTTTCGGTATATAGCTCTGTCCCAGTATCTTGAATGCACCGCTTATTGGCGAAATAGTCTGACCGCCTGTTATACCTATAAGAATCCCTCTGAATACAAGCATTCCCGATAAAGTTACTATAAATGACGGAACATTTTTCTTAGCTATCCAGTATCCGTTCCATACACCAAAAACCAGCCCCAGAACAAGTGTAACCAATACCGTTACTATAAACGGCAGCTTTAATGTAACATCCATAATGGCAGCTATTCCTCCGAGCAGTGCCATCTGTGATCCTACAGACAGATCTATTTCCCCGGAAATAATAACAAATATCATTCCTATGGAAAGTATCCCTGTTATCGACATCTGTCTTAACAGATTTGATATATTTCTGAAATTTATAAAGTTTCCTCCGGTAATTGCTATAAATACTCCCCATATAACCAGAAGTGCCAAAAACAAAATAAACATATTGGAATTTTTAGCTTTTTTTAAATTAGTTGCCAGACTCATTTCTACCTCCTACAATAGCCGCTTCCATTATCATTTCCTGCGTAACGTCTTTATTTATAAACTCTCCTTTTATTTCCCCTTCATGCATTACTATAATTCTGTCACTTATGCCCAAAATCTCAGGCAGCTCTGATGAAACCATTATCACGGATATTCCCCGTTCGGCAAGCTCTACTATATTTTTATATATTTCGTATTTTGCCCCGACATCCACTCCTCTTGTGGGTTCATCAAGAATTATTATCTTAGGGTTTACAAGAAGATTTTTTGCAAGTACTACTTTCTGCTGATTTCCCCCGCTCAGATTTTTTATTGCAAGATCTTCGCTTGTTGTTTTTATTTTCAGAAGGTCTATATATCTTCTCACATCAGTTTTTTCCCTGTATGTATCTACATAATCTGCTGCTTTGGTGTAGCTGTCCAGATTTGAAAGAGTCATATTTTTTTCCACTGACATATCAGCTATTATCCCGTCCTGTTTTCTGTCTTCCGGAACCATTGAGATACCAGTCTTCAATGCTTCCTTTGCTGATTTTATATTTATCTTTTTACCGTTAAAAATACACTCTCCTGTTTTGCTTCCTTCATATGTTCCAAAAATACTTGATATAAGTTCTGTTCTTCCTGATCCTATCAGTCCGGAAATTCCTAATATTTCCCCTTTTTTCAAAGTAAAATTTGCATTTTTTACTCTTTGTTTTCCTATGTTGTCAAATACATTGTAGTTTTTTGCTTCAAAAATTACTTCCCCTATCTTATTATTTTTTTCAGGATAAAAACTTCCAAGCTCTCTTCCTACCATGGCTTTTACTATTTCGTTCTTGCTGTAGCCGGAAGTTTTTCTGCATTCTATGAATTGTCCGTCTCTGATAACAGTTACTTCATCTGAGATTTTCATGACTTCATCCAGTTTATGGCTTATATATATTGATGTAACCCCTTTTTCTCTTAATTCTCCGATAATATTCAAAAGAACGTCGGTTTCCTTTTCTGTTAAAGATGCTGTAGGCTCGTCAAAAATTATCAGCTTTGAATTCTTAGAAAGTGCCTTTGCTATCTCTACCAGCTGTTTATGGCCTATTCCCAGTTCTCTTACCAGTGTATCAGGCGAAATATCCATTTTCAGCTCTTTCAGCACTTCGCTGGTTTTTTGATACATTTTATAAAAGTCCACCATACCGTTTTTTAGTATAAAATTTCCCAGAAATATATTTTCCATAATAGAAAGCTCGTCTACGAGATTCAGTTCCTGATGGATTATGGAAATCCCTTTATTTTCAGAATCCTTTATTCCTCTGTTTTTTAGTATATTTCCGTCATAATAAATATCCCCGCTGTATGTACCGTGCGGGTATATCCCGCTCAAAACCTTCATAAGAGTGGATTTCCCCGCGCCGTTTTCACCGCACAGGGCATGAACATCTCCTTTTTTTACTTTTATTGTAATATTATCAAGTGCTTTTACTCCTGAAAAATCTTTTGTGATATTCCTCATATCCAAAATTTCTCTATTCTCCATTTTTTAACCTCGTCAGAATTTATTTTCCATAAACGTCGCTTTCTGTCTGGAATCCGTCCTTTATTATAGTTTCTTTTAAATTTTCCTGAGTTACTGCTATTGGAGATAACAGGTAAGATTTTACATCAATTTTACCGTTATTAGTTACGCCGTTTGATTCTATTTCTTCGCCTCTTCCAAGATCTACCGCTATTTGTGCAGCTTTTTCCGCAAGAGTTTTTATTGGCTTATATACTGTCATTGTCTGTGTTCCTTCTACTATTCTTTTTACCCCTGCAAGGTCTGCATCCTGTCCTGATATAGGCACTTTTCCTGCAAGCCCCTGAGCATTCAGAGCCTGTATTGCTCCTCCGGCAGTACTGTCATTAGAAGCTATTACCGCGTCTATTTGATTATTATTAGCTGTAAGTGCATTTTCCATAATTTTCAGTGCTTCTTCAGGAAGCCAGTCTTTTACCCACTGATCTCCTATTACCTTTACATCTCCTTTATCTATTAGAGGCTGCAATACTTTCATCTGTCCTTCTCTGAAAAGTCTTGCATTATTGTCTGTAGGTGATCCGCCCATTAAAAAGTAGTTCCCTTTAGGCATTTTTTCTACTATAGCCTGCGCCTGAAGCTCTCCGACCTTTACATTATCAAATGATATGTAAAAATCTACATCTGAATTTGTAATTAATCTGTCATAAGCCAGTACTTTTACTCCCGCCTTATGTGCTTCATCTACTACCGGCGCCATTACTTCACCGTTATTAGGTATAATAACCAGTACATCTATACCCTGCGATAATAAATTTTCTGCATCTGTAAGCTGTTTCTGAGAATCTCCGTTTGCTGAAACCACAATCACTTCTGCTCCAAGCTCTTCTGCAGCTTTTTTAAAAATATCCCTGTCTTTCTGCCATCTTTCCAGTCTCAAATCATCAATAGACATTCCTATTTTTATCTTTTTCTTATTTTCCTTACCTGCCTCGCCGCTTCCTGCACTGCTTTCACCGCTGTCCTTTCCGCATGAAACTAAAAATAACATTACTAAAGTTAACATAAAAAACATCTTTTTCATTTTATCACCTCTATAATTTTTTTTATTTGTTTACTTTTCCATTTCCGTTGCTTAGTTTACTGAATAAAAAAATTTTCAGATTTAAAGAAAATTACTTTCATAATTAAATATATTCGATTAAAATCCTTATGAAAAATATATTTTAAAATCATTTTAAAATATAAAATCAATATATTTTACCTCTATTTTTTTATTTGTCAATAGCAAAACAAAAAAATAATTTTCTATTTTAAAATAATCTTATAAATAACGCATTATATAGTAAAAAATATTTTTTTTTAGTATTTTAAAAATATTTTTAGAACTATTATTTTAATTTTATTTGACATTTTTCAGTTTCAATTATACAATCTATACAAGTACACTTACAGGAGGTTAGGAATGGTTTTATCAGATATAGATAAACAAATATTAGAGTCTTATAAGACCATGGTGGACGGGCTGGCAAATTATTTAGGGCCTTCTTCCGAAGTGGTTCTCCACAGTCTGGAAGATTACAACCGTTCTGTTGTAAAAATAGCAAACGGACACCATACAGGAAGAAAAATCGGAGCTCCTATTACAGATATAGCTCTGAAAATGCTTTCTGAAATCAAAAATTCTGATGACAAGATTTGTAAAACATACTATACCAGATCTAAGACAGGTAACTCGCTAAAATCTAATACCACAGCCATCTACGGAGAAAACGGCAGAATTATCGGATTACTATGTATGAATCTGAATTTAGACACTTCATTCGGCGAGTTTATCAAAAGTTTTTTCCCAGGCAAAGATCAAAATACGCAGAATCATAACGAAAATAATGAAATTTTTGCTAATTCCACGAGCGAATTGGTTCTTAGTGCATTAGATAATATTGTTGCAGAAGTAAATAATGATTCTTTTGTTTCTTCAATAAACAAGAACAAGGAAATCATAAAAAGACTCTATGACAAGGGGATTTTTAATATCAAGGATTCGCCCAATCTGGTTGCGGATTATTTGAAAATTTCCAAAAATACAGTTTATTTACATTTAAGAAACTACTCAAAATAATAGTTATTATTTTATACTGTAAAAATTGTCATTAAAAAAACAGATATGCTGTAAAGTCATATCTGTTTTTATATATAATAACTTGTATTTGAATTCAGGTATTTTCTTTTATAAGGTTTTTTCATTGCATAAAAATATAAAATTTTATTTCTATCTTTTCTTTGCCCGTTACAATTCCTTTTGTATCCTGATTTTTCTTCATAATTTCTAGTTTTTATAAAGCTCTGACAAATAAGGGTTATTTACTTTTTTCCAAAAATACATATTTCTGCCTGCCAAGACCCTGTTTCTGATATCTCGGCAGGCAGATTTGTTAGAAAAATAATATTATAATTTTTATTTAGAAATCAGATTCGATTCTACAGGCACTTCTTTAGCTTCAATGTCTGGAGAAATCTGTGGTTTATCCTTTATTGCTTCTATTAATATTTTTAAGCTTGTTGCACCTATCATTGCAGGATCTTGTGCTACTGTTGCATTTAATTTTCCTTCATCTATAGAAGTTCTTGCTTCAGGAGCTCCGTCTGTTCCTACTACTAGGATCTGACCTGTTTTCCCTGCATTTGCTACTGCCTGTACAGCTCCAAGAGCCATAGTATCATTACATGCGTAGATTGCTTTTAAGTTAGGATATTTTTGAATTAAGTTTGCAGCTACGTCTAATGCTTTTGATCTGTCCCAGTCAGCAGGCTGGCTTGCTACTAATTTGAATTTAGAATCAGCTTTAAATGCTTCAGTTGCACCTTGTCTTCTGAATTCTCCCGATGCATTTCCTGATTTACCTTCTATTATTGCTACTTCTCCACCTTCAGGTAATTTCCCGATAATGTATTCTGCACCTTTTGCACCAACTTTTACGTTATCAGTTGTTACGAAAGCCAGTACGCTTCCGCCAGATTTTTTCAGCTGTTCCATATCAACTTTTTCATCGATATTTACTACATAAATTCCCTTTTTGTTAGCTTCCACTATTGCCGGAATTGTGTTAACCGGTGACAGAGGAGCTATACCAATTGCCTTATATCCTTTTGATAATAAGTTTTCTATTAGTCTTAACTGCTCCTGTACATCTTCCTCGGAACTTGCTGCGATGATATCCACTTTTATTCCCTGAGCTGCTGCTTCTTTCTCTATTCCTTCCTTCATTTCCACCCAGAACGGATTTGATAAAGTTTTTAGAACTATTGCAATTTCAGCTTGTCCTTCAGCTTTTTGTTCAGTTTTTGCAGGTTCGTTTCCATCTTCAGTTTTTGCCTCTTCTTTAGCTCCACCACAAGAAACTAATAAAAACATTGTTAACAATAGAAAAATTTTCATGATATTTTTCATGTTTTGTTTCCCTCCTAATAATATTATTTATTTTAAAAAATTTTAAAACCGATATTTTTTAGCTTATTATATTTCTAATATAGTAAGCTGCTCCAAGAACCCCGCTTTTCTGGTCATGCTCTGAATAAATAATATTCAGATTTTCTGCCGGGTAAGGCTTTCTTGCATATTTATATATGCATTTATCCAGATAATCTCTTGGAAAACCTTTCATCATAGGAACTCCGCCTGCTATTATGATATGATCCGGATCAAATATGTTTATCTCTGTTGCAATAGGCAGAGCAAGAGTATCTATATATTTTTTTATTATTTCATTATCTCCGTGCTTTACGAAAATATCATCTATCTTATCTTCAGGAAAATTTTCTTTTAATATGTTCTGAAGATTCTTTCCTGAAGCATAAATTTCTATACATCCTGTATTGCCGCACGGACATTCTTCCTCGCTGTTCATAACAGGTATATGCCCCAGCTCTCCGGCAACACCGTTTTTACCTTCAAGAATACTTCCGTTAATATACACCGCATTACCGAATCCTGTTCCTATATAAAATCCCAATACTACTTTGTCCTTTTCCATATTGTGCTTTTTTATATCATCAAGCATCAGAAAGTTTACATCTTTATTTATAAAAACAGGTATATTCAGAATTTCTGACAATCTGTCTGTTACGTTTACATTATCCAGATTTTTCATATTCGGAGTAGAATAAACGAATTTCTTATCTTTACTTACACATGAAGGAAAGCCTATTCCCACACCTTCTATCTCGCTACCATATTCATTGATATAGTCCTTTATCTCACCGGACAGATTTTCTATAAAATCTCCGTTCTGCAAAACTAAACTCGGCTTTATTCTGAAATCCTCCACTGTGTATGATTCGGTTACCAAACCTGTTCTAAAATTCGTACCGCCTATATCAATTCCCAAAATATACTTTTTTTGCATTATTATCTCTCCTATTATTTTGCAGTTTTTGCCTCGTATATTTTCATCATTTTATCCCATGCTTTAGGCAGATCACTGTCTAAGTTAAATAAACCGGAGCTTCCCACGATAAGTACCTCTGCACCTGCTTCTGTGAGAATATCAAATGTTCTTTCATTACATGAACCGTCTACCTCTATCAGATAGTTATATCCGTTTTTCTCTTTCAGCTCTTTTAATTCTTTTATTTTATCCAGCATTTCCGGTATAAAAGGCTGTCCTGCGAATCCGGGATCTACTGTCATAACAGTGATTTTATCCAGCAGATGAATATAGTATTTTATCCATTCTATAGGAGTGGCAGGATTAAGCACTATCCCGGCCTTACACCCGAAACCTTTGATCTTGTTAATAATTCTGAATGCATCTTTATTTATTGTTTCTGCATGAGGACAGATATAATCTGCTCCTGATTTTGCCAGTTCCTCAATATAGTCATCCGGATATTCAGTCATCAAATGTACATCTATCGGAAGTTTTGATATTCTTTTTAAATTTGATACAAAAAATGGTGATAATGTTATATTTTTTACAAAATGCCCGTCCATGATATCCACATGGTAAAAATCAGCCCTCTCGTTTAAAATTTCTACCTGTTCTTTCATACTAAGCAAATCCATACACATAAGTGACGGTGAAAACATCATTTTTTTCATATTAAGCTCCCTTCTTTTTCGTTGCGAATAATCTGTCTACTGTTACTGCTAATATTATTAAACCACCCATTACTATCTGCTGATAATACGGCGGTACATTATTAAGGTTCAGTCCGTTGCTGATTACACCTATTATAAGTCCACCCATTACTACTCCGAATATTTTCCCTTTTCCTCCAAAAAAACTTGTTCCTCCTATTATTGCCGCAGCAATTGCAAATGTTTCAAAACCGGCTCCGGCCTGCGGTTCTGCCGATCCTACCCTTGCTGTAGAAACTACTCCGGCAATTCCTGCACAAACACCCGAGATAATAAAAACTATCAGTGTATGTAATTTTACATTTATTCCTGAAAACCATGCTGCCTGGCTGTTTCCTCCCAGTGCATAAATGTTTCTTCCAAGCTTAGTCTTATTAGTAATAAACGATAAAATCAAAGCCACTCCTATTGCTATTAATGCCGGAACAGGAATATCAATACCGAAAAACGGAATTTTTCCTGCTACAGTATTTGTAAATGATGCGTTAAATCCAAATATAGGATTTGCTTTCGATATAGTAAGAGCTACTCCTCTGAATATAGACTGTGTTCCCAGAGTTATAATAAACGGATGAAGTCCTGTTACATTTATTAATAATCCGTTCATTGCCCCCAAAACTGCACCGGCAATTACTCCTCCTATTAAAATTGCCAGTATCGGATGAAATCCTGCCAGTAAAAGCTTTGCTGTAAACATTCCTGTAAGTGCTATTACAGAACCTACGGAAAGATCTATTCCTGCTATTAATATTGCGAAGAACACTCCACATGCTATAAGTATATTTACAGAACTCTGCAAAATTATCTGTGTTATATTATTAAACGAGAAAAATAATCCTGGTTGAGTTATTCCAAATACTATTGCAACGAGAATTAATATCCCGAATGTTCCGTATTTCTGCCATAAATTATTAAAGTCTTTAGTCATTTTTCATATCTCCTTCGTGTGTTAAAATATACATAATTTTTTCTTCAGTAGCCTCATCTGCACTTAGAATTTCTGCTATTTCCCCGTTTTTGAAAACAGCTATTTTGTCACATACCGCAAGTAATTCCGGAAGCTCCGAAGATACCATCAGTACTCCTTTACCCTCATCGGATAGTTTTCTCATTAGTGTATATATTTCACTTTTACTTCCTACATCTATTCCTTTGGTAGGTTCATCAAATATAATAAGTGATGATTCTGCTGCCATCCATTTACCGAGTATTACTTTCTGCTGATTTCCCCCTGACAGTTCGGTAATATTCTGATTAATTGAAGAACACTTTATATTTAATTTCTTTTTTTCATCATCGGCATACTTCTTTTCCATCTTGCTGTTTATCAGTCCCCAGGTTCCTCCGAGCTTTGAGTTTTTTATAAAAGGAAGAATAGATATATTCTCTTTTATGTCAAAGTTATGAAAAAATCCAGTTTCACGTCTGTTTTCAGTGACAAATGCTATTCCGTTTTTTATTGAAATATACTCGCTTTTTGGTTTTAATTCTTTTCCAAAAAGAGAAATACTACCTTCCTTTATAGGATCAGCACCAAATACTGCATTCATCAGTTCACTTCTTCCCGAACCTATCAGTCCGGCAAATCCAAGAATTTCTCCCTGCTGAAGCTTGAAAGAAACATTTTTTGCTTTCCCGTCATATCTCGTTATATTTTTAGCCTCAAAAATAGTTTTTGTTCTGTCCAGTTCAGAATTATTCGACGGATATTTTGATTTTATTTCTCTACCTACCATCATAGAAACCAGATCCTTTACCTCTACATCTTTTACCTCTCTTGTTCCCACATAAGTTCCGTCTTTCAGTACTGTAACCCTGTCTCCTATTTCCTTAAGCTCTTTTAGCTTATGAGATATATAAACTATTCCTTTACCCTCTGATTTCAGCTGTCTTATTATTGCAAACAGCTGGTCTGTTTCTTCCTGTGTTAACGAAGTAGTAGGCTCGTCCATAATAATTATATCTGCATCTGATACAAGTGATTTTGCAATTTCCAGCTGCTGCTTTTCACAAATGCTTAATTCTTCCACGAATATATTCAAATCTCTGTGAAGTCCCACTTTCTTAGTCAGTACTTCTGCTACTTCCTTCATTTTCTTATAATCTACAAGATTTACACCTAAAACCTTTCTTGTAGGAAGTTTCCCCACAAACAGATTTTCCTGCACCGATAATTCATTAATTACACTTAATTCCTGATAGATAATGCTTATCCCGTTTTCATATGAATCCTTTGGTGTCAGCTGGTTATAATCCTTTCCTTTTAAATTGATACTTCCTGATGTCGGCTGATATGCTCCGCTCAAAATTTTCATAAGTGTTGATTTTCCGGCTCCATTTTCCCCTAAAAGTACATGAACTTCGCCTTTTCTTACATCAAAGGAAATATTATCCAAAGCTGTAACACCTGAAAACTTTTTTGTAATATTTTTCATTTCAACCAGTTTTTCAATATTTTCCATAGTTAAATACCTCATTCTGAAATATATTTTACCTTTATAAAACCCTTGTTTCCTGTCATCTGCTTTGTACTGCCGTCCAGATGTAAAACAAGAAGCCTTATCTTTATATTATTCAATCTTTCAAAAAATCTCCATTTATTCTTTGAAATACTGAACTAATGTTATACCGAGATAACGTTTACTCATATTTTTAAATAAATAAAATTTTTTTATTTATTTTTAGTACTATTACGTTTCACCAATTTTACGGGAACACTGATATTTTTTATATCTGTTTCATCTTTTAAAATTATTCCCATTAGTATTTCTGTAGCATACTCGCCTAATTTTTCCGAATCCTGATGTATAGTAGTAATAGAAGGTGATGTGATTTCACTTATTGACATATTGTCAAAACCGACTATTTTTACTTCTTCAGGAATTTTAATTTTTCTCTCTCTCAGTGCACTTATTGCTCCTATGGCCATCCAGTCATTTGTAGCAAAAATACCGTCAAATTTTATCCCGCTGTTTATTTTTTCTAAAACTCCTTTTTTAGCTTCTTCATAATTAACATGATCTACATTATGGATTAAATTCTCGTCAACAGATTTCCCTGCTTCTTTAAGAGCCATTTTATACCCTTCATAACGGCTTATAATAGACGATATCTGTCTGAAATCCTTTATTATCATTATATTTTCACAGCCTGCGCTGAGCAGTTCTTTTGTTGCCAGATATCCTCCTTCTTTATTATCTGACTGAACATACATCTTCGATGCTGAAATATAACGATCTATGTACACCACAGGGATTCCTATATTTTCCTCTACCTCTTCCCCTGATTTTGTTTTACCTGAAATATAAATGATTCCATCCACAAATTTTTCCAGCAGATTTTTCACCTGCATCTGTTCTCTTGCTTCATCCTCGTCTGTATTGCACACGAACACTGAGTAGTCATATTTCATAGCATTTCTTTCTACAGATTGTATTATTTTTGCAAAAAATTCATTAGTAATATCCGGAACTATTACCCCTATTGTCTGAGTTTTTTTAGTTCTCAGACTTTTTGCATTTACATTCCTTCTGTAGCCGCTCTCCTCTATAATTTTCAGAATTTTTTCCTCAGTTTCTCTGGAATATCTTCCGTTTTTATTCAGGACACGCGATACAGTAGCAATAGAAACACCTGCTCTTTTGGCAATATCTTTAATAGAGAGTTTTCCTTTTACACTCATAAAACTTCCCTTCACTTTCTGAGTAAACGTTTACCATAATACAATGATAGTATACCTTGTTTTTTATTTTTGTCAATAGCACATTTAAAATTTTTTTAGCTGTTTTATTTATATTATTCTTTTCTTATTCTCATTTCTCCTGTATCTTTTTTTATTTTATAATCAGAAAATTTATCTTTATTTTTTTATATTTTTCAAATCTATTATATTTTTCATATTATTTTTATTATATTCTTAAATATCAATTTTTTTTACTCTAAATGAAAAATGAGCCTAAAGGCTCATCTTCTATAGTTTTATCCGCATTATTTAATTTATGCTTTTTATCGTATTCTGTTTTTCAGTTCAAATCATATCATTTTATATTGTATTTCTTCTATTTTCTGTATAAAAATTACATATAAAATCATTTAGAATATAATATTGTTACTTCTTTAGGTTTTAATGTAAGTTCTATTGTCCTGTCAGAAACATAATATTTTTTATTATACATCAGATCTTTATACTCCCCGAAAAGCTTTGGTACAAGAGCTTTTATTGTATATTTGTCGCTACTGTTATTTATTATTATAACAAGTGACTCTTTTCCGTTCGTAAGCTCATAGCTGATGTAATCCACAGCAGGTCTCTTTACTTCTATGATTTTATTTTGATAAATCTGTGCTTTTCTTTTTTCTTCTGCCATATAATATGCAATAAACTCGTTTACACGGGCCTGTGTCTTAGGATCATTAGAAACTTCCAGTATTTTGAATTCGGAATTTCTTATAAGGTCGCTGTATTGCTGTCTTATTCCGAGTATTTTGCGGTAAAAATTTTCTATGTCCTGATTAATAACTACAGGATAGAATATTTTCTTTTCTACTTCGTTTATAATAACCTGTTCCGGCATATTTCTCAGTCTGTCCATATATTTAGAAATATCGTCGCTTTCATTGTCATATGGTGCAAGATCTTCCCAAAGCATTGGTTTTCTGTTACGCGGATAATCAGACCCCCACATACCTTTTTCATCACCGTAATAAACCACAGGGCTGGCAGGAAGCATCATTTGTATGCTTACCAGCATCTTAAGCTTTCTTACAGCTTCACCATCATATAAATCCGGTCTTATTTCTTTATACTCACTTGAACCGTTATTTCTGTCAAATACTCTGTTCGGATTAATAATTCCCGAATAAATTCTGTCTGTATCAAGTGAATCAAGATAAATTTCCGTACCATAAAATTTCTGTCTTGAATACTGATTATATACTTCAGCCATTTTTGATGCGAATTCTATATTATCTATTTTATAATTCGAATTAGTATTAACAATATACTTTATCATTTCATTGACATAGTTATAGTCTACACCTGTATCATAAAGACCTATTTCTATATCATCGCCGAAATTTCTGCTCTGATCTCCCAGAACCAAAATTTCCGGTTTGAACTTTTTTAGTTCTCTTGTTATTTCAGCAAGTCCTTTTTTATTTTCATTTTTATAAAAAACATACCTTACTCCGTCAATTCCATCATCATCTTCATAAGTTTTGAAAGTTTCGTCAGGCCCCAAAATCCATTTTTTCAAGGAATTAAGTACATATTCTCTTGCTTCACGGTTATTAAGATCCAGCCGTAAATCAGACCTGCTTCTGTACCATTTGTTATACTTCGGGTTCAGATTTGCAAAAAACTTGTTTGATGTAACATCAGGAGATATTTCCATTATTATTCGCATATCTCTTTTATGTACTTCTCTTGCCAGTTTTGCCAAAAGCAGATCGGAATTCGTCCATTTCCATGTCTGCGGGTCAGTTGTCTCATCCAAGAGATTTTTGTCCTGCTGTGCATTGTATACCAGCAAATCCAACTCTCTTGCTCCGTTAGTGTTACTTGCCTGTCCTTTTACATCCATCCCTTCATTGGTTCCGGTCTGTTCCAGATAACCAAAAGTAGGATCCACATGATTCATATATATGGGGTCATATTTATGATTCGAAAATGAATACACAGGGGGAGATATTATCAGATAGTCAATCCCCAGTTCTTTTAGATAATCAAGCTTGTCTATTATTCCTGCAAGGTCTCCGCCGTATACTCTTGTATATTTCTTTATCTGGTTTCCTGCATTTTCTTCCCACGGATCCAGCTCTTCGTAATTCCCTGTCCATGGGTGTACCGTGAATGCTTTATATAAAGGATTCGGATTCCAGTTCGCAGTAGCAAGGCTTCTGCGCGGAGTTCCCGATCTTATTGTTCCTGTGGGAGCACTGAAGTTATTAGTTCCGAATTCATTAAAAATAGCATCATTATCATAATTCCCGTTTCTGAAAGTGTCTATATATATCATATAGCCTGTCCCTGATTTTGCCCATTCGGGCATATTTGTGAAATCATGAGTTTTTTCATATTCAAATGGAATAATATCAGAATTATTTTCACTCTGCGTTTTCCCGTAAAAATATTTTGCATTGCCGTCTGTCAAAGCAAAATAATATGAAAAGTTTTCATTTGGTACCTCTACAGAAAATATTTCTTTTCCCTTATAATTTCCAAAACTGCTCATCTCAGCTTTATCATTGCCATAAATGAGTTCTACCTTTTCTATATCATTATTTTTTACATCCAGCAGTATTCTCACTGTTTCATTATTATCTACTCTGTAATTTACATTTTCTTCATGAAAGACAGAGGCCTTGTCTATGTAATTATCCCTTCTTTGACTGATCTTCGGGATTACCTCCTCAGCCGGAGTCTCCCCGTAAGATACAGAAAATGCAAAAAACACAGCCGCCAGCAATAACCATTTTTTCATATATATTTCTCCCTTATTAACTCTTGCTTTATAATAAAATCCGACATTCTGATCTTATTCATGCTTTTTGTTAATTAATTATTTTGTTCTTTCTTCAATAATAAACCTGATCCGATGTAATAATCCGCTTGCAATATATTAAAAAACAACCAAAATATTTAATATTTTTCATCGTTATATTCTATCATTTATTTTTATTTTTGCAAATAATTATTTATGTCGTAAACACCCTGAAAATTCATGATAAAAAATGCATAAACCCAAATTTTTCTTTTAACGTATTATGCGGGAAAATCATCATATAGCTATGGTTTGCCCGCTCTAAACACTTCCTTTATTAATCTTTATTTCTCTTGCTGCCGCTAATGCCAGTACTACTATTTTATTTACCTTATATTTTTTTAATATTTCACTTTTTATTTCTCTGAGCGTTGCCCCAGTGGTAACTATATCATCAAAAAGCAATATATTTTTATTGCTTAAGTTAGTATCATTATTAATAAAAAAGCTGTTTTTGATATTTTGATTCCTTTTATTTTCCTCAAGAATCTTAAACATCTTTTTTGTATTCTTTATTCTTTTTATCTTTAAATAATGTATTTTCAAGGCGTCCAGCAGTACCTCCGTCTGGTTAAAGCCTCTTTCCGATTCTCTTTGTGTACTTATCGGCACAGGAATTATGTAATCTATCTCTTCTTTTTCCAGAACAAGCCCTACCCCGTTTTCTATCAAACAGGCTATATCTTTGGCAACATTTTTCTGACCCCTGAATTTTAGCTTGGAAATAAGCAGCTTAAAATCCCTGTCATAATTCCAAAAATAATAAATATTGTTTATCTGTTTCAGGCTTCCTCTCAGTCTGAATATTTCCAGTGTTTTATCCGAAATATTAGTATTATTCAATTTTTCCGCAGTTAAAAGATCAGTATCCTTAAAAAATACTTTTTTAAAATTCCACAGCAGGTTTTTCATTTTTTTCAAACACCTTTGCTGAATACATTTCTGTAAAGCCGCAGTCAGAACAGATTTTTAAATAGTAGATATCCATCGAAAATTTTACTTCTCCGGTAGCCTTGGTCGGAAAAGCAATGGTTTTCAACTCATACTTTTCAGAATTACATTTCAAACATTTATTAAATACATGTATCATTTTTTTCTCCCTCAAACAAGATTTTTCACCCAAATAATCTCTTCCCCGTTTATAGCCACCAGATCATATCTGCAGCCTTCATTCCAGTTAACTTCCGATATGTAATTCAATGAGGCATTTATTATTTTTTTTAATTTCGCCTGTGTTACGCTTTCTTCTGCAAAGCCGTAATCACTGTTCTTCCTATATTTTACCTCCACGAAAATCAGAAAGTCTCTGTCTTTGAAAATCAGGTCTATTTCGCCATATTCAGAATAATAGTTGCTTCTTACATATTCCAGACCATTATTTATCAAAAAATCTTTTGCCGCATTCTCATATTTAAACCCTTTTTCCCTTTTATTCACCCTATTCCCCCAGTATTTTCCTTAAAAAAGTCTTTCTGTGTATCTTGCATGCTCCATGAGCATGAAGCAGTTCGCGATGAAGCTTCGTCCCATATCCTTTATGTTTTTCAAATCTATAATCAGGATACTGCCGGGCAAAATCCTTCATTATGTTATCTCTGTATACCTTTGCCACTATTGATGCCGCCGCAATAGACAGCGATCTTCCGTCACCTTTGATTATTTCCTCCTGACGCCCTGAATACTCCCTTATCTTATGGTTCCCGTCTACCAATACTATATCATAATTATCTATCTGCTCCAAAGCTCTCCTCATTGCCAGAAAAGTAGCATTAAGTATATTTATTTTATCTATTTCTTTTTCATCGGCTGTTCCTATTCCTACCTTGCATTTTTCTCTTATTACAGTATAAAGTTTTTCTCTTTTTTTCTCTGTTAATTTTTTGGAATCATTTATTTCTTCAAGTTCCTCAAAATAATCCTCTATTATAACTGCCGCTGCAACCACAGGCCCTGCAAGAGGTCCTCTGCCGGCTTCGTCTACACCTGCAATAATACAGTTATACTCATTATCAAATAGTCTTAATTCACTCATATTTACCTCTTAAGTTTACATAAATTTCTTTTCATGTTCCAGTAAAAATTCTTTTTTATCCAGTCCGCCGGCAAATCCTACAAGTTTTCCGTTTTTACCAATCACACGGTGACATGGTACTATTATCATTATTTTATTTTTATTGTTAGCATTACCCACAGCACGAACAGCTTTTTCATTATTTATTCCTTCAGCTATATCCTTATATGATACAGTGGTTCCATATGGTATTTTTCTCAGTTCATTCCACACGCTTTTTTGAAATTCCGTTCCTTCAAAATATAACGGAAGATCAAACTTTTTTCTTTCTCCGGAAAAATACTCATTCATCTGCTTCAAAGCTTTATCAAGAACTTCCGATCCTTTGTCATTTTCTTTAATTATATCTGAAAAGCTCACCGAAAGTACATATTCTTCACTGCAGATTATTTTTATTATTCCTGCGGAAACTTTCATATATCCTGTATATTTATTCATAAATACCTCCTGTGAATATAAAATTATTCCTCAAAATTCCCCATTTCCAAGCCTGTTTCTTTCAAGGCTTTTTCAAAATCCTGAGGAAGTTCTGATATTATTTTCATTGCTTTTTGTGTTACAGGATGTAAAAATTCCAGTTTATATGCATGAAGCATCTGTCTTCCTGCTATTTTGTTATCTCTTCCATACACACTATCTCCCAGAACAGGATATCCCAGATATTTCATATGTACCCTTATCTGATGTGTCCTCCCTGTCTGTATATTTACCTTTACCAATGAAAATTTTTCATTTTTATCCAAAACCTGAAAATATGTTATTGCCGTTTTTCCGTTTGTTTTTACCACAGCCATTTTTTTTCTGTCTTTCGGATCTCTGCCGATTAATGTTTCCAGCTTTCCGCTTTCTTTATTTATTTTCCCTTTTAATATTGCAATATACGTTTTTCTTATTCCGCTGCTGCCAAACATTTCAGAAAGTCTTAGATGAGCAGTATCATTTTTTGCAATAATTAGAAGACCGCTTGTATCCTTATCCAGTCTGTGTACTATTCCCGGTCTTATTTCACCGTTTATTCCGGACAAATCTTTTATATGATACATTACAGCATTTACAAGAGTTCCTGACTCATGCCCGTGGGAAGGATGAACCACTATCCCCGCTTCTTTATCAATAACCGCTATATCACTGTCTTCATATAAAATCTTTATATTTATATTTTCAGGTACTAAATCTATCTCTTTTTCATCAGGAATTATCATCTCTATAAAGTCATTTTTCTCCACTTTATATGAAGGCTTTGATTTTTTGTTATTAACATTTATATTTCCGTCTTTTATCAGCTGCTGAATTCTCGTACGTGTGAGCTCCGTTCTTTCTGCTATATATAAATCCAGCCGTTTTCCCTCTTCTGATATTTCAAATATAATTTTTTCCATATTTATAATTTACTCCTGATATTCTTTATATTTGTCTTTCTACTTATTTTTATCATAATCCTCATACACCGAGCTTATTGTCCCTGCTTTTTCCGCATTTAGCAGTTCTTCAAAAAAAACTGACTTTATATTCCTATTTTTCTTTAATATTTTATAGACTTTCAATTCTTGTTTTATTCCATCACTTGTTTTAGGCATGGTATTTTTTTCAAGAGGATTTTTTAAAACTCCTGCGAGATAACTTCCCAATAATATTTTCTCTGTATTTTGGTCTGTATTGTCATTTTCCAGACTTATAAATTCAGGATACAGCTTTATTTCAAAATCCTCTGTTTCAATTGAAAAATCTATTATTTTTTCATATTTTGAAATACTGCTTTCAGCAACCGGATTCTTTTCTACATCTTTTATAAGCTTCAAAATTGACTGTTTTGATTCTGTCCCAAATGAAAGTATAGAAACTGACAGTAATAAAAATAATAAAATTTTCTTCACAATTTCACCTCATAATTTATTTTTCATTTTCCTGTTCTTTTACAGTTTCCTTTTCAAGAAGAAACTGTTTCGCTTCATCCTTCATTTCTACATACTGGTTCTTTTCTGTCATTGTTTTATATATTTCATTCTTGCTCTGCTTTACTTTTGGTGTGGTATATTCTATCATTATACCCGAATAGTTATTTTTCTCGTATATTTTTTTCAGTGTATCATTTTTCAAAAGCTTTTCAGCTATCTCTTTTGATTTTTTATCCAAAACTGCCTGACTTTTATCATAATCGTCGGATACTGCATAAAATCCTATTATTGTTGTAAGATCAGCCAGTACATTAAAGTTAATATCTGTTATCAGTACTTTTTCTCCGGAAGCTTCAAGAAAAAAAGGAAATTTCAGCGCATTTATCAAAGTATCCGCATCTTCCTGCATTCCTGTGGCACTCTGATACATCTCCATCCCCATAACGTCGTAATTATAATAGAGCTGTCCTATTCCTCCCTGTCTTTCTATATCAAGCAGCTGTTCCAGATACTCTACTTTTACATATTTTGTTTCTCTCAATATTTTATAAACCTTGAGCTCATTTTTTATCCCGTCGCTTATTGTTATTATTTTCTGTTTATTTTCCAGCTGTTTTTTCAATGCACCCGATACATAGCTTCCCTGAATAATTCTTCTGTTTGTCTGACTTACCTTTGCATCTGGAAATTTATAAAGCTCATCTATCAAAAAAATCTGTACTTCTTCACTTTCCTCAGCAAATTTTATTATTCTTTCATATTTCGGAAGATTTTTTTCAGAAGCCGGTTCCTCTTCTACTTCTTTGATTAACTCCAGAATTGTATCTCCTGTATCTTTTTTTGCAGATATTCCTGTATCTGCAAAAATAAGACCTGATATTGCAAATATTATTAAAAATAAAAATTTCTTCATTATTTTTCCTTTCAAATTCATATAATTCACAGCATTATTATACATTACCCGCTTTTATTAAGCAGAATAAATATCATATCAGGTTTCAGCTCAAATCATCCAGTCTTTGAAATTCATCCATAAATCTGCCGTAACTTTTTACATGATGATTTTTTATTAAAATTGCCAGCTCTTCATCCGTTTCTTTTAACTTCATAAAACCTCTGTCAGGGTGTTCTTTAAGACCCGTTTTTATATTTATCTTATGAAGAACTCTGACTGCCACATTGGTATTCCCCTTGCCGCAGTCATGCAGAAGTGCCAGTTTTTTATATAAAATTTCATTTTTAAGTATATCATTCTCCCTGACTTTTTTATATACCTCTAAAGAGTGTTTCCTGTCATATTTTGCCATTTCCGTAAATATTTTTTTTTCTTTTTCATTGAGAAGCTCCATTGCTTCCGAATATAAATCTTCCGGTATTACGGGAAAAAAATATTCTATGGCTTTTCTTATGATATACATGATTTCTCCTATATTTCTTTTATAATTATTTTACCATATTTTCCTCTTAGTTTTTTTATATTTTTTCCCTTATTTCCTATTACTTCCCCTTTTTTGGATTTCTTTACATAAAAAAATAAAAATTCCCTGTTTCTTTCTATTTTCTCTATATTTATTTCAGACATTGCATTATCTTCAAAAATTATCATATCCTCAAGTTCCTGTGAAAATATCATTTTTTCCAGTGTCAGATATCTTCCTTCAAGCGGCTGCCTTTTTCCGGTCAGTATATACCCGCTCATAATTCTCACCTGCTGAGGCATAAAAGAACTTCCTGTAAAGTGGAGCTCCTGATTTTCATAGTATACTGCAAGCTCTCTGATTTTCTCTTTTAGTTCCCTGCCTTTTTTTGTGGTAAAAGCACTGACATCATGTTTTCCGCTGAGCTCCCGACATTTTTCATCTATTTCCTCAATGCTGCTTTTTATTCTGTCTTTTGGATATCTGTAAATATAATGTCTTTTTTCTATGAGCTTCGGCAGTTCCAGATAAGGAAGTGTTTTTTTTATATCAAAAATCTCAAGAATCACAGAGCTGTTTCTAAAATTTTCGAGTTTCAGCTCCTGTTTTGTGTTAATATACAGTATATTTTCTTCTGCACTGACATCTTTGTCAGTTCTCCCTGCCTGCTGTATCCCCTTATAATAAGAAATGTTATTTTCATCAAGCAGCTTTTTAAATTCACCTTTTACACTTGTTTTATCTTTATTTTCATCAAATGAATCAAATTTTGTACCGTCATATCTGATAAAAAATAAATATCCAAAATATCCTGTTTTTTCTAAATCTCTGATTTCCATATTTATCCTTGTATCACAGTCATTATTTCTTCCGGATTTTTTACAGTAAGATCCGGCGTAAGATCAAGCGTCTTAATGCTGCCAAATCCCCATTCGCAGAATACACTGAATACTCCCGCATTTTTTGCTGTCTCTACATCTACCCTCATATCACCTATATACAGGGCTTCTTCTTTCTTTATTCCGTGTTCACGTAATATTGTCTCTATTCCGTCAGGCTTCGGCTTTCTCGGCTCTCCGTCCACGGCACCGACTATATTGGTAAAACTCCATTTTTTCAGTGTTTTCTCTACTGTCTCATCTGCAAATCTCTGATCTTTATTAGTATTTATAGCTAAGAGTATCCCTTTTTCAGTTAATCTGTCAAGTAATTCCGAAATTCCGCTATATAAATGAAGATTGTAATCCCAGTATTTTTCATAATATTTTCTGATTGCTGCTACCAGTTTTTCCTTTAATTCAGGACTGCTTCCTTCTGGCAGAGCCTTATCGGCAATTCCTGCTACACCGTGTCCTATTAATGTTCTGCTCATCTCGAGCGAGTATGTATCCATCCCCATTTCTTCGAAAGCCAGATTAGCAAGCTTTGATATCGCCTCAAGGGAATCTACCAGTGTTCCGTCCAAATCAAATATAGCCATTTTAAAACTCATTTTTTTCTCTCCTTAAACCACTTTTTTTAATTCATGTGTTTATTATATCATATATTGAAAGTTTTATTAAAAAAATATTCCTTAATTTTGTACTCCGGAAAATAAAACGTTGCACAAAAGAAAAGAGAGTCCCGCCGGGTTTTCCAGTTCACTCTCTTTCACTTTTTTAGTTTTTAAATATAAGTTCTCCTATTTCCAGCATTTCTTTTCTGTCTTTCACTCTTACCATAATTTCTTCTGACTTTTCCTTTTTTGTCCCGTAATTAGTATACATTACCACTCTTAATGTTATCGGTCCTGCGAGATTTTGTCTGCTGTCTCCGAAGTACTTCGCCTTTACCGCATATGTCCCGTCCGGTGCTTTCTTTAATGCAAACTCCTCCGGTCCAAAGCCTTGTGTTATATCTCCCGAAAGTCTGCTTCCTATTTTCGTGAGTCTATTTCCATAATATCCTGTTTCGTTAAAAGGATCAGTAAAATGCAGATCTATATCAGAGTTATCAGCTGTCCATTCCAATGTTACCCTTATATCCAAAGGCATGGGATAAATAAGTTTTTTATCAATTTTTGAAATATTCAGCTTTGAATGTACGGCTATCAGTCTGTTCATTTCTTTTAATACCACATCTTTTATCTGTGTAAATCTTCCGTCCCAGCTTCTGCTCAGGACAATATAATATGTATCAAGGGCTTCCTGATAATTGTTATTTTTCTCGTATGCCATGGCCAGATCCCTGTATGACTGCGGATCCTCTCCTTTTATCTTGACAAGCTCCTTAAATACTTCTACTGCCTCGGCAGCTTTATTCAGCTCAAGCAGCTTATAACCGTAAGTTTTCAATAATTCCGGACTTTCCAGTTTCATTTCGGAAACATTTGATAATATCTGTACTGCCTCATCTTTCATTTCATTTTTCAGCATAAAATCTGCTATATCTATGAAAAAAGACGGCTGATTTGAGTATTCTTTTTTCAGCTCAAAATATTTCGCCATTATCTGTTCCCTTGGTGTCTTTTCCAGCTCTTTCAGATATACTTCGTCCGGTGACCAGGCTTTTACTTTTATTCTGCTTTTTTCTTCTTTATCAGTCCCGATGCTCCATTCTAAACTATCTCCATTGCCAATTAACTCAAGTCCGACTGAAGCACCTTCTGAAAATACTGTACCATGATTAACTACGCTGCCCACAGAGGATACTCCGACTTCTCTTATTGACAGCATTTTTACTGATTCTATAGCAACAACCTGAGAATCTATAGCTCCCTGTTTTGCTAAATTACTTCCTGCTGCACTCACATTACCGGAAATAACATTAGTTTTTACTTTATCCTTATCTGCCTTAACAGAAAAATCCTTCACATACCACTTCTTTATCTCTCCGAGTATCTGTACACTTTCAGTTAAAGCCTCTTTTTTCTGATTCACTTTCTCTTTTTTTACGTTTTCAGTTAATTTGAAATATTCTTCCTGTAATTCAGCCGGAGGGACAATTTCATATTTTACGTAATCATCTATTCTGTCCAAAACTATCAGGGTAGTATCGTCAGTTACAATTCCGTATTCTTTTGCTGTCTTTACTATTTCATCCCTGTTATTTTCATAGTCCTTACTCAGCCCCTCTATTTTCTTACCAGCCCACAGCCTGCTTACCCCGTCATTTTTCTCTATACTGTTTATAAAAACTTTTCTTGTTTCTGTAATTACATTTCCATATCCAAAATTCACCGTAATTTCTGCTTTTGTTTTTTTCATTTTACCTGCAAAAGAAAAATCATCGGAATTCCCTTCCCATACAGGCGGATAAACCTCTGCTATATCATTTTTATTATAATTATATGATATTAATCTGTAATTTTCACTCTTCATATTTTCAAGTGCTTTTTCAGCATCTCCTGTATTCAGATCGATATATTTACCACTTGTTTGAAGTGCTGCTGCCCTCAGATAATTTTCATCTGCTGTTTTGCTGGAATTTACAGTTACCACAGGTCCTTTCCCCTGCTTTTCCCTTTCTTTTCCATAGCTTAGAAGACCGTCAGTTACAAAAATTATCTCATCCCCCTTATATTTTTTGAAATCCAGGTTCTGAAATCTTGTTTCTCCGTCATAATAAAGCCCTTCCAGTGTATTTTTTAATTCATTCCATTCTCCCTGAGTTACTTTATATGCTTTAGGATCTGATACTTTATTACCAAATGTTATCAGTGTTACATCCACATTATCCAGATACTTAAAATATAAATCAAGAAACTTTATTTCTTCACTTATATTTCTATTATTCCCTGAATTCGAGGTATCCCACACCAGAGTTATTTTTTTACTCTTTTTTCTCTCTTTCACACCGGAATTTACTGAAAAAGAACTTAGAAAATATGCTTCATTCCCTTTTCTTTCTGTATAGACCTTTTCTTTATTATCTGACTTTATATAAAATTTTATACTCTGATCAGGCATAAAATCTTTTTTATTTATTTCTGCATAATAACCTGTTTTCAGATTATCAAATTCCATATTGGAAATTTTCGATATAAATTCAGGTTTCAGTTCCTGTTCCGGTACTTTTATTTCCAGTGAAAAATCTTTCACCTTATTTTTATAATTCAATGGAAGATAATAAATTACACTTCCATTTTCCTTTGGAAGAATTTCTTCATACATTATCCTTATTTTTCTGTATCCATTGGCCGGAATAGGATAAATTCTTGTTTTATAGTTATTTCCTTTTGTTTTTTCCAAAATTCCCGGATCAATATTCTGTCTTTCTACTGCTTCAAAAGTCTGTCTTGCTTTCTCTTTTTCCACTACAACCCCGTCACGCATTTTTCCGTTTATATCAAGGGCATAGCCTGTTACTGTCTGTCCGTTTAAAAGCGGAAATTCAAACTCTCCTTCCAGTATCCTGTTGTTCGGGTTATAAAATGTAAGTTCGTATGTTGTCGTGGAAATATTTCCTTTTATTTCTGCGCTTATTTTCATACTGTCCAGCATTATTTCCTTTTCTCCGTTTGCCTTTAATACTGCTGTTCCTGTCTCAGGCATCCGTATACCTTCTCCTGGCGAAATTTCATCTGCTGACATTAATCCAAATATAAAAATAATCATAAAAAATATTTTCTTCATAATTTACTCCTTCTAAAATCCTTAGTATTTTTAAATATTTATCTACACACTATGTCCTTATTTCTCATTTGATAAATAAATATATTTTCAGCATTAAAAATAGTACTTCGACGAATATTTTATCTGACGCTCAGATAATTTTCCCTTTACTTACTAATATTATTTTTAATCTATTTTTTTATTTTTTGACAAAAATATTTAAACAACAGTATTATACTATACACTATAATATTATACAATATTAATTATATAAAATAATTCATTTGTTAAATAAAAAAACTTTCATGAAAATTTTTTACCCTCACTTAGAAATTAATCTGAATTTTTCTGATAAAAAAGATTGGCTTTTAATATCAATTATTATATAATAAATTTAGTTTCATTTATAAAGTAAAGGTTCCATTATTTCAACGCACATTTGTTAGTACAATTTTTTCAGGAGGTATTTATGGTTTATAAAAATTTGCTTGATCTGATTGGTAATACGCCGATCGTCAAACTAAACAATATTTTCAATGACGAAAATATTGCCGATATCTATGTTAAGCTTGAAGGCTTTAACTTAGGCAGCAGTGTAAAAGACAGAGCTGCCCTTGGAATGATCGAAGCTGCCGAAAAATCAGGCAGACTAAAACCGGGCGGAACTATTGTCGAACCTACAAGCGGAAATACAGGTATTTCTCTGGCACTTATTTCTTCATTAAAGGGATATAAGATTATTATTATTATGCCTGATACTATGAGTGTGGAACGTCGCAGCATAATTGCCGCTTATGGTGCCGAAATTATTCTTACAGACGGTGCAAAAGGAATGAAAGGTGCTATTGAAAAAGCCGAAGAGCTTCTAAAAAATAATCCTGATTATTTTATGCCGCAGCAATTTGAAAATTCTGCAAATCCCGAAATGCATTATAAAACCACTGGTGAGGAAATTATCAAAGATCTGCCCGATCTGGATGCCTTTGTAGCCGGAGTAGGTACAGGCGGTACAATTACCGGAATAGGAAAAAAACTTAAAGAATTTAATCCTGATATAAAAATTATTGCTGTAGAACCGACTGATTCTGCCGTTCTTTCCGGAGAAAAACCCGGAAAGCACAAGTTACAAGGTATCGGAGCCGGCTTTATCCCCAAAATTTTAGATTTATCAGTTATTGATGAAGTTATCAGAATTTCAAATGACAAGGCTTTTGAATTTTGCCGTATTATTTCCAGACAAAATGCACTGTTTCTTGGAATTTCTTCCGGAGCAGCTATCGCAGCAGCTTATGAAACAGCTAAAAAACTTGGAAAAGGGAAAAAGGTACTCGCAGTTTCTCCTGACGGCGGAGAGAAATATCTTTCTACAGATGTTTATAAATAATTCATTATAATAAAAAACAGCAAGGTTAGAATTACTTCAAACTTCACTGCTGTTTTTTTATTTTTATCATATTTTTTACACTGCTGAAATCAAAATTCTGTTTTATTTCCTGTTATCAGGAATTCGCTTTTTTCTTAATATCAAATTCACTATCTCAGGTTTTGCCATAAATCTCATTGGAAAAACAACTCCTCCAAGACCGGAACTTATATATATTCTGCCGTTTTCCGTTTCTTTCAGCCCGTATCTGTATTTACTCCCGTATCTTGAAGGAACAAAAGGGGCAAAGCCGAATAAATTCAGCTGTCCGCCGTGAGTATGCCCTGATAATATAATATCTGCTTTTTCTTTTGCCTCTTTCGGCATTATTTCAAAATAATCAGGATTATGACATAACAAAACTGTAAAATTTCCTCCGGAATTCCCCAAAGCCTTTTCTGCATCAGGCTCACCCCTCAGATAATCATCTATTCCTGCAATAACAATGCTTCCATTTTCCGTTACCAGCTTAATGCTGTCATTTTTCAATATATGTATTCCCAAGTCTTTCAGTCTGGAAGTTATTTTTTTGTAATCATAATAATCATGATTTCCATAGACACTATAAATACCCTTTTCGGCCTTCAGCAATTCCAGCTCTTCAAATACTGCTTCTGTCCCTCTGGCTTTATTAATATAATCACCGCCGAATAAAATCACATCGGGTTTTTCCTGATTAATAAAATTTACTATTTTTCTTATCTTTTTTCTGTTTTTAGTATAAAAATAATCCATCTGAATATCTGCAAAAAAGATAATTTTCATATTTTCAAAATCCGAAGAAATTTTATGAGATTCTATTACCAGATTCTTTATACGAAGAGTACTGTTTTCATATACAGCATAAATAACAAAAGAAATACATAACACTGTATAGGCCCCGAACCAGAAAATATTTTTCATACTTATAAAAAGAAGTCCTGTAAAAATACAGACTCCTAAAATTAGATAAATTAATTCCCTCATTTTCAATCTTTTTCTGCTGCTTATCCTCTTCATTCTCTTCTCTTTTCTGCTATAAATATCTGAAAGGTATTTTCAGCCTTTGTGACACTCTTGAGATATTGGCTGCTTCTTCGGCATTTTCTATATTTTTATTTATATATATTACTTCTTTTACATTGATATTATTTCTGTGAAGTACATCTATAGTCAGGTAAACATGATTAAGAATCCCTTCACGATTTTCTGCCACTACTATAACCTCTGATTCTTTTCTGTACTCAATCATAAGATTCAGTAAGTTATACTCCTCTTTAAGCGGATAGAGAATCCCGCCAATCACCCTTATTACAATTACATCATGGTTCTGTGTGGCTTCTTTTATATCTCTTCTGAGCTGTGCAAGATCAAGAACATCTTCCACATTATTAATTTTTAATATTTTCATAGACTGTTTATTTTTATTTTCAAAAATATATTCATTTTCTGCATGCTCTTTTCCTACATTTATATCTGTTCCCACTACAAAATATATTTTTGTTTCTTTTTTATCCCTGTATTTCACTATATGATGTCTTCTGCATCTGGCTTCATAGCTTTCTGTTGTCCCCACAAAAAGAACAGGATCATCATAATACGCCGGCTCACCGTTAATGATTCTCTGTGTTACATAAGCAGGATTTCCGCATACTGTACATATTGCATGAAATTTATCAACATAGTCGGCAGTTGCCATTAGTCTGGGCATAGGCTCATAAGGCTCCCCCCGGAAGTTCATATCAAGACCTGCTACAACAACTCTTTTTCCGAGCTTTACACATTTTTCACAGAATGCTACCACATCTTCCCCGAAAAACTGTGCTTCATCTATCCCTATTACCTGAATATCAGGATTATTCTCCAGATATTCCTCCATTACACTTACATCCTTTGCAAGTATTGCTTCTATTTTGTTCTGGCTGTGTGAAACTATATTTACATCATCGCCTTCATACCTTTTATCTATAGCAGGCTTGAACACAGCTGTCTTTTGTTTTGCATATTTTGCCCTTCTCAGTCTTCTTATTAATTCTTCACTTTTACCTGAAAACATACTGCCTGTAACTACTTCCAAAATACCACTGTTATTACTCAAATATAAATTCACGTTTTCCCTCCGATTTTTTTATTTCTATTATAAAGTCTAAATTATTTTTAGCTTTTTTTCAATACTGAATTTATCTTGAAATTCTCAACATGGCAGAAATTGTAAGTTTTACAAATATATATATTATATATTCTCTTCTATGTTTTTTCCTCACATCCGGTAATAATACAATAAAAGCAATAGTTTATAAAAAAATTTATATGAGACGTATCAATTAATATTTAACAATACATATTATTACTCATATTAACAGTTATTTTTCCAAAAGCTCTTTTGAATAGAAAAAATACACATAAATCTCAAAATATGTGTATTTTTTTACATATATATATCTTATTATGATAATTCCGGCCAGTATCCTTTATTAGCCTCTATTAGTGCATCCAGTAACTTTCTTGCTTTTTTTGCATCCACTACTGTTCTGTTTAATGTGAGAGCCTGAAGTGCCTTGGTATATGATCCTTCCAGACAGGCTTCTACTGTGAGTCTCTCATAAGCATACTGATTTTCTATTAATCCCTTATAAAACGTTTCTATTTTCCCTACCCCATATGGTCTCGGACCGTTTATTCCCAGCGTTGCCGTTACTTCTACCATGGCATCATCAGGAAGATTTTCTATCAATCCGTTATTTTCTACCATTACTATAAAGTATCTATGTCTGTTATGTGCTATTGATTCTGCCACTTCTATTATCATATCACCATGCGCATCATTATGAACTACACTTGAATCTTTTGCAGTCCTGTTCTCGGCTATTCTTCTGCACTCGGCAAAGACACGCTTTTCACGCCCGTCCATTACTTCATTTGCCCTTGTATAATCAGGATCAAGCTTTTTTAATTTATATTCCGGATATAGATAATACTGCAGATATGTATTAGGAAGATAATCCGGAAAATCCTTAAGCATATCCTCTACCACAGCATATGTATCCAACCATGACTGGTCTCTCTGTTCTGCATCTGCAGGAAGAAATCCTTTTTCGCTTGTGATCTTTTTTATTTCAGGAACTATATCATTTCCATTTTCATCATAAATATTTTTAAACCAGCCGAAATGATTCAGTCCGAAATATACAGGCTCCCAGTTTTCATAGCTTCTTCCCAGAAGTCTCCCGTATGATCTGAGAAGATTTACCGGCTGATCGCATATATTTATTATTTTTTTATCATCTGGAAATACTTTTTTCAATGCATATGCCACTATTGCAGCCGGATTAGTATAATTCAATATCCATGCTTCCGGACTGTATTCTCTTACATCCTTTACCATTTCCACCATATCTTTTATTGATCTTATCCCATAGGCAAAACCGCCGGGACCGCATGTTTCCTGCCCTATTACTCCCATGCTCAGCGGAATATGTTCATCTTTTTCACGCATTGGATACCCGCCCGTACGCATCTGGCAGAAAACGAAATCTACATCTGTATAAGCGTTTTTTTTATCAGTAGTATACGAAAATTCTACTTCCGGATACTCTTCTTTAAATAATACTATTCCAAATTCACCGATTGTCCCCTGTCTTTCTTTATCAATATCATATAATGTAACCTTTTTCAAAGGCAGTTTTTCTTTGTGCTTGGTAAGTGCCTTTAATATTCCCGGCGTCCATGTAGAGCCTCCGCCCACTATTACTATATTATATGCTTCTTTAAACATGTTATTATCCTCCTGAGTATTAGTTTTTTGTTTTCTTTAAGCTTTTTACTGAATTTGCTATCTGCTCTACTTTCGGACCGTATATAATCTGTATATTATTTTTGTCCGGTTTTACTATACCTGCCGCACCTGTGGCTTTTAATGCTGCATCATCTACTATTGATGTATCTTCAAGAGTCAGTCTCAGTCTTGTAAAGCAGTTGTCAATTACCCTTATATTGCTGCTTCCGCCTACTGCTGTTATTATATTTTCTGCTGTTTCTTCCATATCACCAGATAATTTTACAGCAGCTCCTTCTGTTTCCTCTTTTTCACGCCCCGGTGTTTCTATATTTCTTGATAAAATTATAAATTTGAAGAAAAAATAATATATAAAGAAATAGACTATTCCTACTATTACTGCAAAATACCAGTGTGTTTCCGGCCCCTTAAGAATACCGAATACCGCAAGATCTATTATTCCTCCCTGAACATTCCCTATCATTACCCCGAAAATCTGCATTAAAAAGAATGATAACCCTGTCATTACAGCATGAAATATAAATAATACTGGCGAAACAAACATAAAGGCAAATTCCAGCGGTTCAGTTATTCCTGTTACAAATGATGCTGAAGCTCCCGCTATCATCAAGGCTTTTATTCTTCCTTTTTCCTTTTCATTTGCTGTCCGATACATTGCACATGCAGCTCCTATAAGCCCGAACATCATTATCGGAATTTTTCCCTGTGCGAGAAATCTTGTTGACATTCTTACTACATCTGCCGGAACCGGTGTTTTACTCGCAAGCGAAGCATTGAAAATATTCAGTGCTCCCACTACCTGTTCCCCGTCGATGACAGCACTTCCGCCTACTGCGGTAAACCTTACAGTCTGATTCAATATATGGTGAAGTCCTGTAGGAATGAGCAGTCTCTCTATAAAGCCAAATATAAATGTCCCAAAAGCTCCGCTTTTCTCTATAAGTCCGCCTATCTGATATATTACATTACCGATCACAGGCCATATGAAATAAAACACAAGTCCTATTACCGGTACACATACTGTTGTAATTATAGGTACAAATCTTCTTCCCCCGAAAAAATTAATTGCATCAGGAAGCTTTATTTTATAAAACCTGTTATGCAGAGCTGCTACCGTAAGCCCTGATACGACACCTCCGAAAACATTCATCCTGTATGTAAAAATCCCGAGCACTGTCTCATATTGTGCATTAACAAAGCTGGCCTGTATAGGATCCATTTTATTATTTTCTACAAGATATTTTACGGCTGTGGTATCTGCTGTTATTCCCTCCAGACCTAAAATATAATTAATCGTCACATGAAACACTAAAAATCCTATCGCCCCTGCAAATGCAGCTGTTGGTTTCTCCTCGTCCACCATTCCTATTGCCAGTGCTATGGCAAACAATAAAGGCAGATTACCAAACAAAACTCCTGCAAGCTTTCTAATAAACCCTATTATATTCTGGACAAATTCAAGATTTATAAATCCTTCACCCACAATATTGGGATTTTGCAGTGCAGCCGCTATCCCGAGAAATATTCCCGCTGCTGCTATTATAGATATAGGCATCATAAGAGACTTTCCTAATCTTTGCAAAAAACCTTTCAAAATAAAGCACCTCCATCTTTTGATATTCTAATTATAATCCCAGAATAACCAAATGGCAATTTTTTCAACAATTCTAAACATTTTAAAATTTTTTCACATTTCGTGTATATTTACACACCGTAATCATTTGATCCCTTTAAAATAATCATATACAGCTTTTTTTTTAATCACTTTTATATTTGATTATTTTTTGACTGTTACTGCTGTATCTCTTATTTTCCCTGATAAAACCTCTGAATTCTTGTCTAATAAAAAAGACCAGACTAAAATCTGATCTTTTCCTGCCCGTATTTTTGATTCTGAAAATATTTTTTTCTACATTATCATTTTACTTTTATAATTTTCGATTATTTCTCCGCCGTCCCAAAGCTCTGTCATTTGTTTTTCCCCCAGCTCAGTCAGTCTTATTCCGCGGCTTTTCCCATGTCTTTCTATCCATTTATTATTAAGCAGAAATTCTGCCGTAGCTTTTCCTATACTGCCTGCTATATGATATTCCCGTTCACTCCAGTCCAGACAAACTTTACAGAAATTTCTCTTTAATTTCCTCAAATCATTAATATCAATCCCGAATTTCTCAAAAAAATTTATCCCTTTATCTGTTATCTCTATTTCTGAATCATTGATTCTAAAAAATTCATTTTTAACATACCATTTTGTTATCTCTACCCCTAATTTCCCTGCAAGATGATCATAACAGAAACGTCCGTTAAACAAAATTTTGTTTTCAATATTGGTATTCAAAGAACGCACTGTCTGAAACTGTGATATCGGCATCCACTGCTCTATAAGCTCTGCCACGGATTTATTATTGAGTCTGTAATAATGACAGCGTCCCTGAACATACATTTCCAGCCATTCTAATTTAATAAATTTTTTTATATGATATGTAGCAGTATGATTTTTTATATTTGCTGTTTTTGCAAGCTCTGTTACAGTATGAAATTTCCCGTCCATAAGCAGCATAAGCATGCTGGAACATGATTTATCAGCCAGTATGCCGGCCACTTCATTTATTTTAATATTCATTGTCAACCTCCGTTAATAATAATATACAAAATTCCCGGTCTGCTGTCAATTATGATTCTTTCTTCAGTATTTAAAAATAATTTTAAAAAATACCTCCTGCACAGATACCAATAATTAATATATATAACAGCAATAAAACAGTCAGTAGAAATACTTTCAGCATAAACAGAAAATTATTCACAATATTATTTACATAAATTTTTATTTTTTTCCTGATCATCACCGGCTCCATTAAAATACTGATTTGCTTTTATATATGTGAATGTATTTTCTATCAGCCTTGAAACATTGCCATCTCTTATATCCAAAGCAATATTTATCAGCTTATCCATAATATATCTTACTGTTCCTGATCCAAGTGTTATACGCTTTGCTCCGAGCTTTCTGTAAGTATCAAAATCATATAATCCGGAATTTATCAGAAAATTAAGCGGTATCTCTATACTTTTTACCAATTGTTCCGCTGTTTTCTCATCCTCTACACCTGGAATAAATACAGAATCAGCTCCTGATTCTTTAAATATCCTTCCTCTTTCCACAGCCGTATGTAATCTCTCATCTTTATCTCCTATTTTTAACCAGTAGGTACATGTTCTTGCATTAATAACAAAATTCAAATTCAGTTCTTTCTTTAATTCTAGTAATATTTCTATCTTGTCTCTCATTATATCAATTCCGTCCAGAGTACCGTCAGACCTCCCATCCTCAATATTCAATCCCGAAACTCCGTTTTCCAGTAAAATACGGCTGAATTCCTTAAATTCTTTTAGCGTTTTCCCGTAGCCTCTCTCAAAATCTACAGATAATGGTATCTTAACTCTGCGTGTTATATTTTTTACAATGAAAAGCAGGTCATTAAAGCTGATTTTCTCTCCGTCAGGATAACCTAAAGAATAGGCTATTCCCGCACTGGTTGTGGCAAGTGCATCAAATCCCTGTTTCTCAAATATATATGCACTGCCTGCATCCCATATATTAGGAAGTAAAAACATATCTTTTCCGCTGTGCAGATTCTGAAATTTATCTGCTAAAATTCTTTGTTCGTCTGTTATCATATAATCCCTCCTGTTTTTCTATATTCATATACTAACATGAAAAAAAATCGATGTTCATCGATATATGAAATATTTTATATATCCAGCATAAAATATTGCTTTTTTCTGTAAAAAATTTTATTTTGAATTGACTTCTTTTATTAAATGAATTATAATTTATTTTGTTCGACAATAAATAAAAAAATTTTAACGAGAAGTAATGGAGATATTATTAGCAATACTCATGATAGCTGTAATTTGTGTATTTTTTCATTTTTACGGAAAATTCATAGCTTCAATGATAGTAAAAAAAACCAGAAAAAGAATAGAAAAAGGAAAAGTGAATGACAAACTTCTGATAAAAAGTTATAATAACTGTAATTCTTTATCAGCAAGCTTTATAATATTCGGTCCTATTTTGTATTTACACATGAAAAAAGCATATGTTCAGGTAAAAGATATTTATTTTGAAGAAATCCAAAAAAGAAATCTTAACATATAAGCTTTTATTAGCTATAAGAAAGAGACTGGAATCAAAACAGATTTTTCTATTTTAATACCAGTCTCTTTTTAATTAATATGTCATAAATTCCGGTCCCTCACTTGCGAGCCTGTCTTCATCCTTCATTATAAGCACCATCTTACTGAAAAGATAATCCAGAACCATATCCGCAGGAACCCTGCTTGTTATATCAGCACCGTCATAATACATTGATGTAGTCTTAAAAAACATCGAATGATCTGCAATCCTTGATAATTCATTATCAGAAAGACCTGTAAGCGAGATTATCACTCCTTTTCTTCCCTTGGCTATTACAGCAGGCCCGAGTATTCCTTTCTGCTCTCCCGAAAATGAAATAAAAAGACATATGTCATTTTCTTTTATTTTATTTGCATAAAAAAGCATGGCGTGCTGGTCAATAAAGCTTATTGCCGCTATCCCGAGAAAAGTCAGCCTCATTGAAAAAATATCGGCTGAAAGCCTTGAAGGTCCAAGACCAAAAATGCTGATATTCTTTTTCTTTACAATCAAAGCTGCAAGATAATCGAGCAGTTCTGAATTTATCAGCTCTTTTGTCTTTAACAGATCCTTATAAAGGCCGTCTTCAGAAATAGGTACCTGAGAAAAATTTTTCTCAAGCTCTTCAAATATCACATGCTTCATTTCCGAAAAACCTGTGAAACCCATTTTCTTCGACATTCTTACTATCGTATTAGGACTGCAGAAAACAGCATCCGCAAGATCCTTTATTCTCAAACCTCTTATTTTATTAGAATTTGAAATAATATATCTTAGTATCTCTTTTTCAGTCTCATTCAGATTTTTATATTTATCTCTTATCAGATTTTCTATTTTCATGAACACCTTCCAATTTCATTACATCATTGCCAAATATGCAGCTCCGAGTATTCCCGCATCATTCCCCAGTTCTGCCTGGACTATTTTCAGTCCCTCTAATGCTGAAGGAAGCGCGTATTTTTTTAAGCTTTCTTTTACCCTGTCAATCAGGAAATCTCCGGCCAGACTAACTCCCCCGCCTAAAACAACTATTTCAGGATCAAGGGTATTCAAAAGATTGCTGATTCCCATTGCCAGATACTCTGCTTCATAATCTACTATATCCACAGAAAATTTATCCCCTGCTTTTGCTGCATCAAATACATCCTTTGCTTCCAGTTCTCTTCCCTTTGTCATTTCATACAGCTGATTTTTCTTATTTACTATAAGTCTTCCCTGTGCTTCTCTTATAAGCCCGGTAGCTGATGCATAGGCTTCCCAGCATCCCTTCTGTCCGCATCCGCAGAGCTTGCCGTCTCTTACCAGCTTCGTATGCCCTATTTCTCCTCCTGTCCCGTTTTTCCCCGAAACAAGCTGTCCGTTTAGAATTATTCCCCCGCCTATTCCTGTTCCTATCGCTATCCCAAGAACATTGCTGTGCCCTTTTCCTGCACCTTTCCACATTTCACCAAGGGTTATTACATTTACATCATTATCCGCTCTTACTTTCAATCCAATTCTCTTTTCAAATTCTTCTGCCAGATTAAGATTTTCAGGCCATGGAAAATTAGCAAAGAATTTCACTATTCTGGTCTGCACAACAGGACCCGGAACTCCTATTCCCACTCCTCCTACTTTATCCAGCGGTATTTCATATTCTTTCAGGTTTTCTTTCAAAATATCCGCTATTCTGTTCAGTGATATTTCATATCCGTCTATTGATTCTGTTTTTATTGTTGTAGTAAATATTTTATTTCCCTCTTTGTCCACCACTCCTATTTTCGTATTTGTTCCGCCCAGGTCTATTCCTACATAATAATCCATAAACACTATCCTCCTATAAATTCTTCTAAATTAATTAATTTTACCACTCTTCCATCTATGTAAAAATCTTTTGTTGTTTCTTCTGCCGTTTCCGTATTTTCAAATTCGTAAATATCAAAAACATTTTTTACAAATATTGAAAACTCATTTGTCCTGTATCTTAATATAAGAGCAGCATTAGCCTCGTTGTCTCCCGGCCTTTCACCACCGTAACCTGCCACTGGAATAAATCTGTTATCAAAGTGTATTACACCCGGGTAATCTTTTCCCAAAGCGGGAAGCTCGTAAAATTTGGCATTATTTTTTATTTTCAATACATATTTCAGCTCTATTCCGTATAATTCCTCCCCAGCTTCAAATACCAGATATTTTTTTACCGGCTTCATTATCCCCTCTTTTCCAGAGAATCGTTTATTTTTTCTATCTCTCTAAAAAGTATGTTTAGTTCGCTTATCAGATTTATATTGCCTGCGAGTCTTTCCTTGGTACCAAAAATCATTTCCTCCAGTTCGCTGAAAGTTTTATTCAGTTCGTTTTCTTCTATATTCTCCAGATTTACATTTTCATAAAGAAATTTTACATTTTTATCGATTTTTTTTATTTCATCCTGAAGCTTATTTATTTTTGTTATTGTCAGATCCATTACCTGATTGCTCTTGGCGATTCTTTCTATTACATTATGGCTTATTTCCCTTGCCTTATTTGATATATCCAAAATCAGCACAGACAGATTTCTTATTTCTTCTGCTATTACCTGATAGCTTTCTCCGTATTCGGCAGCCCTTTCTGCTTCTTTTCTTGCATTAAGGGATAAAAGATTAGTCCTGTCTGAGATCATATTTATATTATCTATCATCTCTTCTATACTTACACTGCTGTCACTCAGCTTATGAAAACTTCTTCTGAGACTTTCTGTCATAAGTGTAATGTTTTTATTTTCCTTTACTATATGCTCGCATTCCTTTATGAGCTTTTCCAGCTCATCAGAGTTTGTTTCGGAAAGATTAATAATTTTTCTTACTTCCTCTTTTATAAGAAGCATTTTATTCTGCTCTTCACTGAGAATTTTATAATTTAAGGCCTGACTTTTATTTAGTTCATAGGTTTTTTCATGAATTTCCTTTATATTTCCGGCTGTTATTCTTACTTTATTATGTATTTTATCTGAAAAGCTATTGAATTTTTTCTTTATGTCCTCAGGCTCATCATATTCTCCAATGAGTTCCGAGCTCTTATCCAGACTTATTACCCTGTTTATTCCCTGTCTGAGCTTATACACCAGTCTGAAAACAGACTTATAGAAAAAGAAGAAAATAATGCCGAAAACAAGAACAGAAACAATTATACATAATATTAAAGATAAAAATATATCTGAATACAGATTTTTATAAAATGATAATCTGGAATCTTCCATAATTATATATAGTTTATCCATCTCTAATTTTTTATACATAAATTCTATATTTTGCCCGTTTGATCTTACTGTAAAATTTCCCTCTACTTCATCTAAATCATTATTATTCTGCATATGATAAAGACTGTAAAACGAGTTTCCGCTTAAAGGACTGTTTGTAGCGAGTATCTCTCCGCTGTCTTTTATCAGATAATATCTGCTTTCCGCTTTTGTCCCTGCTGCATTCAGAAAATAATCCTGCGGCACTGTAATCCCTGCTATTTTCTCTTCAAAATTACTGATTTTTATCTTTTTCACAAAAGTAATCATATATTTATTTGAGGCCTTATCCAGATACGGATTTGAAATAAAAAATTCAAAAGTCCCGCTCTTTATTTCAGAGATCAGTTTTTTCAGCTCGACATTGTCTGTATTATCTGTCAGCTCCGTATTATTATAAGAATCGATATAAAATATATGTTCGTATTCATTATTCAGATTTTTCATAAAATTTATTTTTTCATTTATCGTTTCTGGACTGTCCCCGGCTTTTATACTTCCGATAAAACCTTCCGCATCATTTTCTATACTATTTATTTTTTCGTAATAATTCTCCTGCAGCCTTATAATACTGTCCTCTTTTATCAAGGAATAGTTACTTTTATATCTGTTGTAAGTCCCTGAAACGGCCAATGCAAAAAATATCAGCAGAGGAATAAAAAACAACGAAAATACCCAGCTTAGAAGTTTATTTTTCAGTCTCATTCTGCCTCACTTTCATCTGAATCTTTTGCCGAATCAAGCTTATATTCCTCTGCGAGTATAATCAAAGCTTTCAGATTTTCTTCCAGTTTTTTTATTTCATAAATTTCCTTAGAGTAAGTATCTCTGTTTCCTGCTACTTCATTTCTTAAATCCTCCAGATTTGAAGAAAAGGCAAGGAGATTATCCTTATTTTCCACATATCTTACTATTTCCCGTTCATGATTTTTTCTAAGACCGGTAAATCTTTCGGTAAATACTGCTATATAATCGGCTATGAGATTCACTGATTTATTCTTTAACTGAAAATTTATTTTTTCCTGTTTCAAAATAGCCTTTATCTCTTCAGAAAGAAGCTTTATCCTGTTTGCCAGATGTCTTATTTCCTTCGAGCTTTCTTCCAGCTCCACAGAATTATTCCCTGAACTGCTGTGCATTTCAATTGTGGAATTAAGTCCGAAGACATTTATCTGAAAAGAAATTTTATTTACTTCATTTATAAGTTTTTCAATTAAATCCCCGTTTTCCCTCTCTTTTTCAAAATTTTCCCTTAGCAGCTTTATATTTCTGTTTATATCGGAAAACTCATTTTGGATTGCAGTATTCATTTTATGATTCTCCATTAACAAATTATATACCTTATCAAAGTTTTCCTGATTTCTGTGCAGTATTGTGTTTATTTTCAGTATGTCCGATTCCTTATTCAGATTTTTATTCAAAAGCATGCTTGTTTTTTCAAGCAATAAATCATTTGATCTTTTGATATCAAAACAGTTTTCCTTCACTTCATTTACAAAATCAGTATATGTCTTTAGAACCTTATTGTAATTTTCCTGAAGATAAAACTTGCTTCCGCCGAAATCCATTTCCTTAAGATTTTTTTCACTGATCGAGTATAATGCTCTGTTCATTTTGGAAACCGGCTTACCAAGAACATTTTTTATTATAAAATATATTAGGATTATTCCTGATATATTTAGCATTATTATCATCCAGATATTATCCACGAAAAATTCAATGCTCTGGAGTACAGAAGCATTTTTTTTCATTATAAAAATATTTTTATCATCAAGCTTATAAAATGAATAAAATTCCCTCTTTGTATGAAGCGGCGACAAGACTCCTGTTTTCCTGTCAGAAGACTGTATATTTTTTATCATTGCCAGAAGTGCATTATTCTCTACAGTTCTTATATTATTTAGTTTAATATCCTGATTATTGGTAATAAAAATTTTATTTTCCGGATTGATAAAATAATACTCGCCGTCTGCCTCATCCCTCTTAATGATCTCTTCAAGTCTGCCGTAATCCAGAGCTAATACCAAAAGTCCCTTTATATTCTCCTCACTGTCAATATTCATGTAATATAAAGCGACATTGGTATTCATATCTTTTATGTATACAGGCATTATCCAGCCCGAAGTATTCCGGCTGCCTTCAGCCTTAGTCCTGAATTCGTTCATGTCATTTTCCGATAAAATCCCAGCCGGACTTGTTCCGCCGGTAACCTCACTGCCGTTAATATCAAGCAGATAATATGCGCCTGTAATACCCGGAGTAAGCATAAAATTCTGCAGCTCTTTATCGGCATTCATCTTAATCTGTTCCGTGGCTGTGGAAGCTTCCTCGTTTTTCAGACCTGCTGCAAAATTATTCCCCAGTATCTCCGCTGTTCCCAGATTACGTTCCAGTTCACCCCCAAGAACAGTACTGTTATATTTTAATCTTTCCTGCATCTCCTTTATATATATCTCATTCCGGTCTCTGGTATTCAGATATGTAATAGCCAGTTCCATTATTATAATTACCAGCGTTATATAAAAAAAGAGCTTAAAAGTTACTTTTTTCAAAGCTAATATCCTCCATATTCTATATTATAATTCTCCTTAAGATATTCCAGAAACTGCAGACCGTAAAAATCATGCTTTCCCTTATAAAGAATATCTTTCACTTCTTTGTCTGATATAATTTCACTTATTCTTGTCTTTATCTTGTTCAGATTCTCTTTTTTCATATTTAATAGTATCAGTATTCTTGTTTCCCTCTCGTTAAATCTCTTAAAAGTGACCAGTTCCAGATTTTCAAAGCTTTTATTAAATAATGTATCCGAAATTTTTACCTCATCATTTTCCAGAATATAACAGTCTACAAGATTATAGTAACATGCATTATCCAATATCTTAAAATTATCAGTTATCTCTTCGGGAACCATATTTTGTTTTTCTTTATAATAAAACTTTATATTATACACACTTTCAAATTCATCTATATTAATCACTTTTATTTCTTTTACTGCCTCGTCCTTATATTTCTTAATTATTTCCTCAAAATCTCCCATATCTTTATTCAATTTAAAATCCAGTATAAAATAATCGTACTCTTCGTTTGAAAGATCCTGCGGAGTATAATTATAAGGATTGCCGTATTGCTTTAAGAAATCCAGCAGAATGTTTCTTGTGAGAAAAAATAAAGGTTTTGTTCTGTCCAGCTTTATTTTTATATAATAATATCTTTTATTCTCACTTAATTTGCTGACAGCTTCATCAAAAAAATCAATATGCTCGTCTAATTTCTCATACTCTTTTATATGTACGGTTTCCAGAGGCATGTTATTTTTTGCCAAAGCCTGAAAGGCTCTTAATATATCAGTAAGACAATTTAATAAATCATATTTATACTCATAAAAAAGATATTTATCATTCTCTATTATCTGAAAAATTTTTCTTAACAGTGCTGACAAAGCTGAAATCTTTTTATCTTTCATAAGAAAACTGCTGTTCTCTATTCTGTTAATCATTATCACATCTTCCCTGAAATCTGCTTCATCTGCCTGATCTATCTTCACTATTTTCTTTATCAGCTCTTCCACTCTGAGTCTGTTTTTCTGATAATAATCCTGAATTTTTTTATCCATAATTCTTCCCATCCCGAACTTTTATTTTCCCGAAAAACTTAATTTCCAAGAAAATCTCTGTTTTTACTTATATTTTTCATATCCAGTACAAGTGCTATTTCCCCGTTTTTCAATATTGAGGCACCTAAAAATGCCCTGTAATCTTTATTATCCACATTTATTTTCTGAGGCACCACCTCTTCCAGTCCGCCTATATAATCTGCAAGAAATATACATTTCTCCCCGCTTATATTTAATATAATTCCGTATCCGGATTTTCCGCAGTTCTCTTTTCTAAATTTTTCCGGAACCTGTAAAACAAGATATTCCTCATTTTCAAACATATAGTATGTATAATCGGAAATATGGGAAAAATTTATTTTAGCTGTTTTTATTGTTTTTTCCACCAGACTAAACGGTATGGCATAATTAACATTTCCTGCTTTTATCAGCAGAGTTTCTGTCAGTATGAATTTCAGCGGTATTCTTGCTGTAATCAGAGTATACTGTGTTTTTTTGCTTTCTATCTTTATCTGTCCGCCCAGTTCTTCCACAGTATTATAAAAATTAGACAAAGTCAGATCTCTTTCTTTATTTTCTTCTTTTTTATTTGTAAGTGACATCTCAGGCTTAAATACCAGATTTAGTATCTCTTCCTTTGTATATTTTTTATTTATATCTACCATTCCTGCTTTTTCGGCACGCTGAAATATTTCCATATCGTCTATTCCCTGACCATCATCCAGCATTTCGATTACAATCTCGCCGAATTCCTGCTTAAAAGTCAAAGCCAGCTGTCCTTTTTTATTTTTTTCGTAAAGAAGCCTTTCATCCTGAGATTCTATTCCGTATATAACAGAATTTACAAATACATTTATGATATGATCCTTTATTTTGTAAAAAATATATCTGTCAAAATTAATTTTCAGTCCTCTTACAATGAAATCTATGTCTTTATTAATAATTTTGGCATAATCATATATTATCTTCTCTATTTTTTTTACTTCTTCTTTTAAATTTACCACTCTTGAATTAAGAATTACCTTATTTATACTCTCCCGGTATTTCCCTATTTTTTCTACAAGATCTTTATATTCATCCTGCTTTTCATAATCAATATATTTTTGAAATCCTTCAAGTCCTCTCTGAATGGATATGATTCCGGCACTTTGGGCCAGAATGCTGTTCAGTCTTGATATTTTTAATTCCACATAGTCATTATCTTCTGCACTGTCATCAAGATAGGTAATATTATGCTTCTGAACAAATTTATATTTATTCAGTATTTTTTCCAGCCTGCGGGTATCATTCAGAAACAGTCCGTAGCTGAGCTTCATATTTATTTTTTCAGGTTCAAAATTATCAAATATACTGTCTTCAAGAAATATATATTTTTTATATCCGGGCATAAACTGCTCCTCTATTTCCCGTTCAAGAAGCTCATATCTGTCAATATCATCCGAATCCCTGAAATATATATCAAGAATACTCTCTTTATTTTCCATAATTCACCACTTAATAGTTTATTATAAGTTTACCTTATTTACAGCTTTTTTTCAAGAATTCAAATTTTTTATTTCTTTTTCTTATTTAACTTTAAATCCCCCTGTAATCCGTATATCCAGAACCACCCCTAAATACTGCTTTTCAAGTGCAGTGATCTGATGTCGCCGTACTAGAGTCAAAATAGTATTTAATTAATAAAATTAATTTAATAAAATATTTTATATTTTTTTCAAAATGCCTAAAATGCTTAAATTCATTGAAACAGATATGTAAAAATGATATAATTATAGAAAACATTTAATTTTTGGAGGTTATAATGAGAAGTTTATCTGGAATACAACCAAGCGGTATTCTCCATATCGGTAATTATTTCGGTGCAATTAAGCAATTTATAGATTTACAGGATGAGTATGAAGGGTTTTATTTTCTTGCGGATTTTCATGCACTTACTTCACTTCCTGACAGCGAAAGCCTGAAGCATAATACAATGAGTGCAATACTGGATTATCTGGCATGCGGTCTTGATCCTGAAAAATCTACTTTATTTTTACAGTCTGATGTACCTGAACATACAGAGCTGTCATGGATTCTGTCCAATGTTACGCCTATCGGACTGCTTGAAAGAGGGCATTCTTATAAAGATAAGGTTTCCAAAGGAATAAAGCCGAATACTGGACTCTTCACTTATCCAGTACTTATGGCTGCTGATATTTTGATTTATGATTCTGATATAGTTCCTGTCGGAAAAGATCAGAAACAGCATCTGGAAATGACCAGAGATATCGCAATAAAATTCAATGAACATTATAATAAAGAAGTTTTTAAGCTTCCGGAAGAAAAAATTCTTGAAACTCTTGCTGTAGTTCCCGGTACCGACGGTGAAAAAATGAGCAAGTCTTATAAAAATATTATTAATATGTTTCTTCCTGAAAAAGAATTGAAAAAACAGGTTATGAGCATTGTTACAGACTCTACTCCGCTTGAAGAACCGAAAAATCCTGATAATAATATTACGAAGCTTTATTCCTTGTTTGCTTCCAAAGAAGAAATCCAGGCTATGAAAGACAATTTTACCAATGGAAATTATGGATACGGCCATGGTAAAACAGAGCTTTATAATAAAATTCTGGAATATTTTGCTCCTTATAGAAAGAAAAGGGAAGAACTTGAAAATAATATGGACTATGTAGAAAAAATTCTGAAAAAAGGTGCTGAAAAGGCAAGGGATATTGCCTCCAAAAAAGTCAGCGAGGTCAGAAAAACTGTCGGATTAATGGGAAGAAATTACTAATACCTTCGAAATTTTAAGGATAATATATGAAAAATAAGAAATTCTGGATCGGTGTTGTTTCGAAAAATAATGCCATGAAAGGGGCAAAAGGCGGTTTTATTCAGCTTTGCCACGGAAAGAAAGCTCCCCTTGCCAAAATCAAAAAAGGTGACTTTTTAGTCTATTATTCTTCAAAAGAAGATATCGATGATAAAAAACCTTATCAGTATTTTACTGCTGTTGCTGAGATAACAGGAGATTTTGAATATCAGTATGATATGGGCTATGGTTTTGTGCCTTTTAGAAAAGATGCCCGGTTTTATAAATGTGATGAAGCTGATATAAGACCTCTTATTCCTGAATTGTCATTTATAGAAGACAAGAAACACTGGGGCTATTATTTTAGATATAACTATCTGGAAATCAGCAGGGACGATTTTATTATCATATGGAAAGCCATGAATGTACAATATAAATGACGGAAGGAGGTTTTCTTTTTGACTCCGGAACTGAAAATTGATAAAGATGAGGTTTTACGATATTTGTATCACAAAAATCAGCCTCTTGAAAAAAATCTTGACGTTCTTGTCGACACTCTTGTAAAGGAAACTACAGATATAGCAAGACCAAGATTTATATATAATATTTTTACACTGGAAAAAAACAGCGGAATTCTTCTGAAGAATACAGAGCTTACCCTTAAAGGCAAGGATATAGCAAGACATCTTGAAAAATCGGAAAAATGTGCTGTTTTATGTGCTACATTGGGCAGTGAAATAGAGATGAAAATAAACTATTATTCTAAAACAGAACTATTAAAATCTGTTATATCAGATGCATGTGCCAGTACTCTTATAGAGGCTTTATGCGATTATGCAGAAGCTCTCATAAAAACAGAGGCAGAAAAAAACAGTTTTTTTATTACGAGCAGATATAGTCCGGGATATGGTGACTTTGAAATCTCCGTACAAAAAGATCTTCTGAATCTTATAGAAGCTCCAAAAAAAATCGGAGTTACTGTCACTGATTCTTTTATTATGCTGCCACGAAAATCTGTCAGTGCCGTTATAGGTTTTCAATCTGAAAAAGCCAAAGAAGAAATTAATAAATGCAGCACCTGTAATCTGAAAGGAAACTGCAGCTTTAGAAAGGGGAATACATACTGTGGGAATTAGAGAAAAATTAGGAAAAGAAATTTTATTTTTTGACGGAGCTATGGGAACCATGCTTCAGAAAAAAGGGCTGAAACTGGGTAAAATGCCTGAAGACCTGAATATAGACAACCCTGAGATCATAGAAGAAATACACAGACTATATGTAAAATCAGGTGCTGATATAATTACTACAAATACCTTCGGGGCAAACAGACTAAAACTCGAACACAGCAGCTATTCACAGGAAGAGATTATAAAGTCCGGAATAAATATTGCCAAAAAGGCTAATCCTGACGGCTATGTTGCACTTGATATAGGGCCTTTGGGACAGCTGCTTGAGCCTTTGGGAGTCCTTCCCTTTGAAGAAGCATACGAAATTTTTAAAGAACAGATTATTTTAGGTGAAAAATATGGTGCAGATATCATTATTATAGAAACCATGGTTGATATATATGAGGCTAAGGCAGCAATACTTGCCGCAAAAGAAAATTCCTCACTTCCGGTGATATGTACTGTTACATTTCAGGAAGATAAGAGAATGCTCACAGGTACAAGCATATTAGGTGCTGTTACTATCTTGGAATCTCTTGGTGTTGATGCTCTCGGAGTAAACTGCTCACTTGGTCCCAAGGAACTTATCCCCATTGTAGACGAGCTTTTACAGTATTCAAAAACACCTGTCATTGTTCAGCCCAATGCCGGGCTGCCTAAAATGATCGGCGGTAATACTGTTTTTGATCTTTCGGCAGAAGAATATTCTTCTATTATGGAAGACTTTGCTCATAAAGGGATCAGTATTATCGGAGGATGCTGCGGTACTGATGAACGCTTTATAAAATCGATTCATGATAAACTTATTGATTTTTCTCCGGTTCCAAGGAAAATAAAGCCAAGAAGCATTATTGCCACTGCTACTAAATGTGTGGATTTAGATGAAGGAATTAAAGTTATCGGCGAAAGAATTAACCCCACAGGTAAGAAAAAGCTAAAAGAAGCATTAATAAATAACAACATGGAATATATCCTGAGAGAAGCTGTTACACAAAAGGAAAAAGGTGCAGACATTCTTGATGTCAATGTAGGTTTACCTGAAATTAACGAGTCCCAAGTTATTACCGGTGTCGTGAAAGAAATTCAGTCAATTATAGATCTCCCGCTTCAGATAGATAGTTCTGATGCCGGAGCTATTGAAGCTGCGCTTCGTATCTACAATGGAAAAGCCATAATTAATTCTGTTAACGGAAAAACTGAAATTATGGATACTATATTTAAAATAGCACGAAAATACGGTGCATGTGTAGTTGGTCTTACACTTGATGAAAACGGCATTCCTTCTTCGGCTGAGGAACGTTTTAAAATTGCTGAAAAAATTGTAAATACCGCTAAAAAATATGGCATTCCTAAAGAAAACCTGCTTATTGACTGTCTTGTTCTTACAGCCAGTGCACAGCAGAAAGAAGTATCTGAAACACTTAAGGCCATCACTATGGTTCGCGAAAAGCTCGGAGTAAAAACAGTACTCGGCGTAAGCAACGTTTCATTCGGACTTCCTGACAGAGCATTACTTAACAGAACTTTTCTTACCATGGCTCTGCATTCAGGTCTGACTACACCCATATTAAATCCTCAGAGTGAAGAGATGATGCATATAATAAAGGCTTTTAATGTTCTTACGAATCAGGACAAAGACAGCACTGAATATATTGATTTTTTCAATAATAATGATACTAAAAAAGAAATTATCAAAAATACAGATTTAGAACTTCCTGATATTATCAGACTGGGACTGAAAGAAGAAGGAAAATCAAAAATATATTCGCTTCTCAAAGAATACCAGCCTATGTATATTATAGATAATTATCTTATACCTGTTCTGGATACTATAGGAATAAAATTTGAAAAGGGGGAAATTTTTCTTCCCCAGTTAATTCAGACTGCAGAAACTGTTAAATACTTTTTTGAAATACTAAAAGGTGAAATGATAAAAGAAAAGAAAGAGTTTGTAAATAAAGGCGATATTATTCTTGCCACTGTAAAAGGAGATATTCACGATATCGGGAAGAATATAGTGAAAATTGTTCTTGAAAATTACGGCTATAATATTATTGATCTTGGAAAAGATGTTCCTGTGGAAAAAGTGGTTAATACTGCAAAAGAAAAAAATATACAGCTTATAGGTCTTAGTGCTCTTATGACTACCACTGTAAAAAGCATGGAGGAAACTATAAAAGCTCTCCGTACCAGCAATATCAAATGTAAAGTATTTGTGGGCGGGGCAGTCCTTACTCAGGAATATGCCGATATGATTGGTGCTGATTTTTATGCCGAAGATGCTCAGGAGTCTGTAAGAATTGCCGATAAGTTTTTTAATGATATGAGTAAATAAAAAAATAGGTTTTCGCCTATTTTTTTTATATATTATTCTGCAAATAAATTCTATTGTTATGCAATTCACTGATAATTTTTAAGCTACCCGGACTAAAAAATTTCATATCTTTTAAGCCAGCAGAGCTCTTACTGCTTCTGACACATAAGATAGTAATTTTTTGTAATCGGGAAGCTCATCCATTACATAGACACCGCATGTATCTGATTCACTGTCTGTTCCAACTTTATCCAGAAAATCAGGATGGTTTTTTTCAATATATCCGCAAAGATAATCTTCCCACCCGTAACCGTTAATCTCAAATCCTGCCCGCTCCAAAGCGCTGTTTAACTCTTCCATATCTTTCGATTCATCTTCAAACGGCAGCAGATCACATGCATAGCATATCCCTCTGGTTATTTCCACTATTGTCAGATCAAATGCAGGATACTCATCATTTTCCCACAAATCTGCCTTTACCTCATCCATATAATCTTTATTAATCAGTATATTTTCCAGATGTAATTCTAAATAACTATTTTTCACTCAATCACCTGTTCCTGTTTTAAAATTTTGTTCTAATAATCATAATGCTGACAATTCTTTTCTATAACTCTGTATTTTTATATTCATTATCATTATACTGGTTATAAAGAGTGATATCATTATAAAAATTTATATATAGAAGATTTACAAAAGGAAACGCAAAAAAAGTAAAAAGTCCTGCTCCCAAATAAGGTATTAATACCAGAAACACCATTAATATTATACTAAAAAACCATAATATGAAAAACTTTTCTTTATGTCCTGACATTAGTATTTTACTTTCCCTGATTGCTTCATTGATTTTATAATCCGGGTTTTCTATCATCAAAAATAAAGACTGTGAATATGAAAAATATTTTATAATACCCGGAATAATAAATAAACATGACCAAAAAGACAGTAAAATAAACTTCCATATATATAAAGCCAAAAATTTCAAAGGTTTCTTCTTAAAGGCAAAAAATATGTCGCTTCTTTTTATTTTTCTCCCTCTGCTGCTTTCAAGAGCACATTTAAAAGCTCCCACATTGAACATATATGCTACCAGAACATTTAATGCATATATACCTATAAAAATCACAGATGCTCTGAAATACTGCTCTAATTCTGCCGTACTCATACTATAAATCTGTTCTACTTCCATCCCATTCAGACCGTTTAAAATTTTCATATACGGAAGAGCCAGAAAAGTAAAAGCTAATGATACAGCTCCGCATACCCCTGCTATCAATATCCAGCTAAAAATTGATCTTATATATTCTTTTAGTGATTTATTTATATTTTCTGTTATTGTCATGCCGACTCCTTTATTTTGAATGCTTATTTATATCTTCAAAAGAAAAAATTTTATACATCGTAAGCTTTCTGTTTCAGATAATAAAAAATACCTGAACAGGTATTATTTATTTTTTGAAATTTCTGCAAGTAATATTCCGTTTGCTACTGAAACATTCAATGAATTTATTTTCCCGTGCATTGGAATATTAAGTATCTTATCACAATGTTCTTTTACTTTTTTTCTCATTCCTTTTCCTTCACTTCCCAAAACAAGACATAACTTTTCGGGAAAGGATTCATTATAATAATCAGTTTCCCCGTCTGCTTCAGCACCATAGATAAAATAGCCGTATTTTTTTAATTTATCCATTGAATCTGAAACATTGGTAACCTTAATAATGTCTACATGCTCTATAGCGCCTGTTGATGATTTTACCACAGTTTCCGTTACACTTACACTGTTTCTGTCCTGAATTATTATCCCGTCTACACCAAAACATTCTGCTGATCTTATTATTGCACCAAAATTTCTTGGATCCTGAATTTGATCCAATACTAAGACTATTGATCTCTGCTTGGCCAGAACTTTTTCCAAAAATTCATTTAATTCCAGATAATAGTCATATTCAGAAACTAAAGCTGCTATTCCCTGAGAATTTTCCTGACGTTTATCCGTATAAAAAATTTTTATGTTCTTTTTGCTGGCTTTGCTCAAAATATCTCTTATTCTGTCTTTATTAGTTCCCTTGTAAATTTCAATTTTTTCAATGTTTTTACTGCCGTCAAGTGCTTCTCTCACAGCATTTAATCCAATGATTTTTTCCATTTTTCTCCCTATATTATGCGTCTAATTTTATTCTTTCGATTTTAGCCCCGACTTTATTTAGTTTCTCCTCAAGCTTGTCATATCCTCTGTCTATATGATAAACCCTGTTTACTACAGTAGTTCCTTCTGCTGCCAGCCCTGCCAGCACCAAAGCAGCTCCTGCTCTCAGATCAGACGCCATTACCTCTGCACCGCTTAAAGGAAGTCCTCCGCTTACTACAGCAACACCGTGTCTGATACTTATATCAGTTCCCATTCTGTTAAATTCCGGAACATGCATAAATCTGTTTTCAAAAACTGTTTCCTCAAGCTCGCTTGTACCGTTAACAAGAGATAATAACAGCATCATTTGCGGCTGCATATCAGTAGGAAATCCCGGATGAGGTATTGTTCTTATTCTTGCAGGCTTCAGGTTTTCAAGCTTTCCGTTTATTTTCAGTATATTTCCGTCTTCATACTCAAAAACTATTCCCATATCTTCAAGCTCAGATTTAAAAACTCCAAGATCATCCAGTCTTGCATCTTTTACTTTTAGTTCGCCATCTGTAATTATAGAGGCGATAATATAAGTTCCTGCTTCTATTCTGTCCGGCATTACACTGTATTCACAAGCATGAAGCTCCTCCACACCTTCTATTTCTATAGAACTTGTCCCAAGACCTGTTATCTTGGCACCCATTTTTATCAAAAAATTTCCCAAATCTACTATTTCAGGCTCTCTTGCTGCATTTCCTATTATTGTTTTCCCCGGAACTTTTACTGCTGCCATCATTAAATTTTCTGTAGCTCCTACACTCGGAAACTTTAAATTTATCTCTGCACCTTTCAGATTATCAGATTTTGCATGAATATATCCGTGTACCTGAGTAATTTCTGCACCAAGTGCTTCAAAACCTTTTATATGAAGATCTACAGGTCTTGACCCTATTGCACATCCTCCCGGAAGTGAAACCACTGATTCATTCAGATTGCTGATCATCGGACCCATAACTAAAAATGAAGCTCTCATTTTTTTTACTATTTCATAGCTTGCTTCGTTTCTTCTAAAACCATTATTTATTATTTTATAATCATTTTCATTAATTTGCTCCACTGCCATTCCCAAATCTTCAAGAAGTTTTACCAATACTCTTATATCTCTCAGATTCGGTACATTTCTGATAATATACTCCCCTTTTTCCACAAGTGTTCCTATTAGTATAGGCAGTGCTGCATTTTTTGCCCCGCTTACCGGTATTACACCGTTCAATGCTCTTTTTCCAGTTATTTTGAATCCATCAACCACGTTTTTTTCCTCCTAATTTTTCATCTATTGGACATTTTACTCCCAGAACTCTATCTATTAATGTAATATCTCTATATTTACTTTCAAATTCCGGCAGCTCGTCATGTATAACATTTTTATGAAATTCACAGATTTTTTCCCCCATTGATTCATAATATATATCAGCAAGACCCTTTTCCCTGAATCTTTCAGGTACACTTTTTATTATAGGATTTTCCACCGGATTTTCCAGTGCGTCATCTGCTGACACTACCAGACCTATGTTTCCAGAATATGATAACCCATCTACAAGCTGATAATTTATACCAATTTTTTCAGCTTCCGCAACATAGTCTTTTATCTTTGAGAACTCTATATCCCTGGCAATTTTGAGGTTTTTTGCTTCTTTTGTTTTAAGTGCCTGAATTATTTCCTTGTACACTCCCTTCTCTTCTACTTCTTCTTTTGTCAAAGCAGCAATTACCCTCTCTTTATATTCGCCCAAAAAAATATTCTTTTCAAGCTGTTTACTATATGCCCTGTCTTTTTCCTGTTCTATTTTTTTCATTATATCATCATTATTCATATCATCCATACCTCTGATTCTATCATAATTCTTACAAATTTAAAATAAAAAAAACTACTTTTTTTAAAAAAAGTAGAAAAAAATTTAAAACTTTATGTCTCCGTAAAATAAGCATGTGAAATCAAAACTCTGCTCTCTTGTTTCCTTACTGACAGCAGACACTGATATTTCAACACTATTTTGTTAAAAACAAAGCATAAACTGTTATTTTTAAGAAGATCTTACATTTCTTAATTTATCAAGCAATACTGAAAAGACATCTTCATCTATATAGCTTTCATCTGTATCAATGTCTGTTTCAGCTTTCAGTTCTTTTTTATCGTTATTTTCATTAACCTCCAGCCATTTCAGATCTTTATTTTCAGAGGCCTTATCTCTTGGCGCAAGTGCTCTTGAAGAATGAGCTATTTCTATATATTCACCTGCAGCATTTTCATAACCTATACTTACATCATAATCCTGTGCCGCCTCTATATTATGTATATAATGGCTTCCCAGTCTTTCACTGCGTATTATTCTCTGATCTTCGACACCATTCTTATATACTTTTATTACTACATTACTGAGTACATTTTTTTCCTGTTTTAATTTATTGTAGGTATCATCTCTAATTTCCCAGTATGCAAATAAAGTATTGTTATTTTTAGGCATTAGTACCACTTCATCCACAAAATAAGCACTTGGAAGAGGGGCCTTATCAAAAAATACATCTTTTTTATCTGAATTTTCTGAAATCCTTTCATTTCCTATTATATACTTAGAGTTCTGTACTTTTCTTTCTTTTATTCTTCTGTTTACGAAATCCTCATCCAGTGATGTCGGATAAAACTCCATTTTTGATCTTAAGTCATAAAGGCCTCTTGTTTTATCTCTTAATTTCTTTGCACCTCTTCTGAATATAAAATTTCTATGATATTTCTTTCTTTGTTTTTTTCTTGCAGGCAATTCTACTTCCTGATTCAAAAATACAATTCTTATGTTATTTCTCTCACCAGGCAGCACTTCTGCTTCTTCTGCTCCGGCAGGAACTATTTCATTGATTTTTTCCTCTGGTATTGCCTTTATCTCCTCAACTGATTTTTCTGATGCAGCAATTATTTTCTCGCCATTTTCCATTCCGTTTTCATTATTTGATTTTATCTCTTTTTCAGTATCAGGAGTTTCAGTGATAATTTTTTTTCTCATCATTTCTTCATCAATCTCCCTTGCTATTTCTTTAGCTACTTCAAGATCATTTTCAATCTCACGCGAATGTTCATTTTCTGGTGCTTTTTCTTCTTTAATTTCATATGCATCTTCTATTTCATGCGGCTCTAAGGGTATTTCTACTACTTCGACACTTCCGTCAGCTGCTATTCTTATTTCATTTTTTTTCGGACGGTTTCTTTCTTTTTCCAGCTCTGCTACTTCCTGTGCAGCTTTTACAGGATCCATTTTTTCATAGCCTTTTACTTCAAGGCTGTTTATCAGCTCTTCCCTTAAGAATTTTAAGCTTAACAGTATTCTTTCCCTTTTGGCAATCATAAGTAATTCTTCATTACTCATATCTTCCAGATATTTCATGTATCTAACCTCCTAAACCTAGAGATTTTTATAAAAACATATCTTTAGAAGCAACAGCATCTAATAAAATATAATTATAATCTCTTCCTTTCTTCTTTAATTCATAATATGCAGCTACCCCTATCATGGCAGCGTTGTCAGTACAGTATTCCAAGCCCGGAAAAAAAACTTCAATATTATTTTCTTCTCCCATTTCTGTCATTTTTCTTCTCAGAGCTTTATTTGCAGACACACCGCCAACAACTGTCAATGTTTTTATTCCTTCTTTTTTACACAGATTTACTGCTTTTTCACTTAAAATTGTAATGACTGTATCTTGAAAAGATCTTGCTATATTTTCTTTGTTAATAATATTGCCCTTCATTTTTTCATTATTAATGTAATTGGTTACAAATGTTTTTACTCCGCTGAAACTAAATTCATTTTCCTTCACATTTGGCTTTTTTATCTTTAAATCATGTACACCTTTTTCAGACAAACTGTCAATTTTAGGTCCTCCCGGATAACCCAGCCCTAAAAGTCTTGCTATTTTATCATACACTTCTCCGGCTGCATCATCAAGTGTTTCACCCATTAACGTAAATTCATAATCTTCATTAATTTTCAAAAGAATGGTATGTCCGCCTGAAACAACCAGTGATATTGCCGGAAGCTTTATGTCATATTCAATAAAGCTGGAATATACATGACCTTTAAGGTGATGTACCGGTATCAGAGGAATTCCCGCAGAATAACTAACCGCTTTGGCAAAAGCCACTCCTACAAGCAATGCTCCTATCAGTCCCGGAGTATATGTTACTGCTATATAATCTATGTCGTTTATAGATAATTTTGCTTCGTCCAGTGCCTCTTCAAAAACAGGCAGAATATTTTCTATATGATGTCTTGATGCTATCTCCGGAACAACTCCGCCGTATTTTTCATGTATCTTAATCTGGCTGGAAACTATATTGCTCAGTACTTTTTTTCCGTCTTCTATTATTGCAACCGAAGTTTCGTCACACGATGTCTCAATTGCCAGTATTTTCATTTATCTTCTCCTTAATCACTTCAAATACCTGTTCAGGCAGTAATAATTTCATACAGTTAAAATGTTTCTTAGGACATTCATCATCCCCGTGAAGCGAACACGGTGAACATTCCTGATTTAAACTTATTAATATTTCATTCTCTCCGAATAAAAACATTCCGGAATCAGTGGGACCAAAAATAACAAAAGTTTTGGTATCTACTCCCACGGAAATATGAAAAGGTCCTGAATCGTTTGTTACAGAAAACTTCGCATGCTTTAATAAAGCACCGCTTTCTTTGAATGACAGTTTTCCGCATAAATCAATGATATTTTTACTTTCTTTTACTACCCCGAAATCTTCCTTTCCTCCTATGACATAAATTTTCATATTTAATTTTTCAGTCAAAAGAGCAGCAAGTTCATTAAAATAAACCCATTTTTTAGTATTTTTAGATGCTCCCGGAGCTAAAATCAGATATTCTTCATTTAGATTATACTTCTTATTTAAATTATCTTCAATAGATAAATTGAAAAAAAATTCAGTTTTTTCATTTTCATAAAAAATATTTAATTTTTTTAATGGTCTGAAATATTGTTTCACTATTGGCAGATCTGCTTTATACCGAATTAATCTCAGCTTTACCAATATAGTTTTCCACCATTTTCTTTTTTGATATTTAATGTAATTTATCTTTAATTTTTTTCCAATATACCCCGATAATAATTTTGAGTGGAGATCTATTACATAATCATACTTTTTTTCCTTTAATTCAGATATTAATTTATTTATATAATCAAAATCTTTACTTTTCTTTTTAGGAAAAATATAAATATTATTCAAATTGGGATTATCAGTCACAGCCTCTGAAAAACTATCATACACTAAAAAGTCTATCTCAGAATCGGGATAAACTTTTTTTATTTTTTTCAAAACTGGTGATGTCATTAAAACATCACCAAAAGAACTAAATCTTATTATCAAAATTTTCATGCTATTCCTCTGGCTTCTTTAGAGTATTATCTAATTTGATTTCTAATTTATCTGCTACAATTTCAAAGACTTTTTCAGGCAGAATTTCTCTCATACACTTGAAATGTCCCAAAGGACACTTATCATGCCCGTGTATTCCACAGGGACGGCATTCCAGTCCTTCTATTTCAATAACTGTATTTTTTTTATTTGAAGGAGTAAATCCGAATTCCTTTACAGTAGGACCAAATATTGCAGCTATAAACGGTTTTTCAAAAGCAGAGCCTATATGAATAGGCGAACTGTCATTTGTCACCAGCACATCACTTCTTTTCAAAATCTCCGCCAGATCGGACAATGAAGTCGCACCTCGTAAGTCTATTGCCTTGCTCTCATTTTTTAATTCTATTTCTTTGTCTTCTTTTCCGCCTACAAGAATTATTTTTACATTTTTAAGCCCGTTTAATTTATTTATAAGCTCGTCAAAATATTCTTTTGGCCACATCTTGGTAAACCATTTGCTCCCCGGAGCCACAGCTACTATTTTCTGCTCTTTTATATCGTATTTTTGCCATATTTTATCTATATTGCCGACATTAATATCAGAAGGATATATCTCCACTTTGTATTTTCCGGTTTCACCATCGACAAATTTCAATAGTCTGTCTATTTCATGAAGATCTTTTCTGTATTTTATTTTTTTTGTGTATAAAAAACTGCCGGAAGCCACATCAAAGCCGATTCTTTCCTTAGCACCGGAAAAATAGCCCAGAAAACTGCTTCTTAAGTATCTATGTAATATGAATACTGTATGAAATTTATATTTTCGAAGAAGCTTTGCCGTTTTAAAAAAACCTTTCAGCCCTTTGTCTTTTCCTTTTTTATCAAAAACAATAATCTCCTTTATTAAAAGATTATTCTGTAAAAGTGCTGCTCCTGCCGGAGTTGTTAGATAATATAAATCTGCATCGGGATACTTATCACTGACAGCTCTTACAAATGGTGTAGATAATGCTATATCTCCTATAAATGCTGTGTGAATAATTAATATATTCATTTTTACCTCTTTATCTCTTCAAATAATATATTTTAATTCTTACGGAGCTTTAAAAGCTTCGGCTCAAGTCTCTTTATTACTTCTTGGGGTGTAATCACATCATATCTCTCGTTTTCACTCATACTGTAAACAATGTCTCCCAGAATGTCTCTTGCTTCTATACCGTCATAATCTGTATTTCCGTTATTTACAAGCCAGTCCTTTTTTGATGCATCAGGTGAGAATACTGCAAAGCCCGGAAGCTCCACAGCCTGTGCTATATGTCTTGCACCGCCTTCATTTCCAAAATAATAATCTGAATTTGCCATTAATTTTGCAAGATCTCTTACATCCTTTGTTTCTATACTGTAAAATACTCTGTCATTCTGTAATTCTTCTGCCAGATTTACAGTATATTCCTTTTCGTTCGGCGTATAAAAAAGTAAAAGCTGATAATCATAATTATTCAGAATATATTTCAAAACTTCCGTCATATAGTCTTTCCGCCATCTTTTCCCATTACTCACAGAATTTACAGCACACATAATTACAGGCTTTGAAAAATCTATTCCGGCTTCTTTCATGATTTTTCTCATTTCCTGTTTTTCCTCATCTGTTATACATATTTTAAAATCAAAAGTTTTTTTATAGTTTTCCAAAGATGAAATTTTAATAAGAGGGTCTAAGAACTTAGTAAGATTTTTAGTAACACTTTCTTTATTATCTCTTACTATCTTATTATTATAAAAAAATCCTCTTTTTACTTTCATCCATAAAAACTTATGTTTAGACACTTTATACCATCCTGCACGATAGCCGGCTTTTTTCCCGAATAAAGAAAAAAGCTCGCTTCTTGGTGTAGATTCTACATCCAGTATAATGTCATATTTTTTTTTCATAACATTCCATGTTTTTTTTATATATTTCCAAAAATTTTTTCTCTCATCATTATAGTAGGGTATAACATTATCTATGCTGGAATTATTTAGAAACAGGGGGAAGCTATTATTTTTTACTACCATATCAACTGTTATTTCCGGAAACATCTGCTTCAGATTTTCACATAAAACTTCAGTTAATACAGCATCTCCAATTCCGGAAAAACTTATAACCAATACTTTTTTTGATTTCATATTTCGTCCTTTATTATTTATTTATCTACCTTTTCAATAACTGCTATAAAGTCTCTTACATCCTTCATTCTGATCTTTGAAAAAATTCTGCTGTTCAAAAAATATATCCATTTATATTTAACCAAAAATTTTCTCAAAACTTCATACACTTCTTTTGAAGTTTTTTCTTCATATAACCTGCATATTTTTTTTATATCAGGATCAAAATTAGCTTTCTGCAATGAAAGAATAAATACAAGAAGATCTCTTATTTTAAATTCATCTATATATTTTTCAGGAATTTTTTCCTCAAAATCAATTAATGAAATTTTTTCACTCTTTATAGTAAAATTTCTGATCTGCGAACCGCCGTGAACATTATTTTTATAATGGAGCCTGCATAATTCTTCAATGGCTTTCTCTATATAGTAATCTTTTCTGGTAATATTAGCCTTCATATATTCTTTGAGACTTTCACCTGTATCCGACATTACAAAGAAATCCTCACAGCTGTATAAAATATCAGGTACATTTATTCCGTCATTTTTTAATTTCATTATTTTTTCAGCTTCAAATAATACTTCATTTTCATTTTTGGATAAAACTGTAGGAATCAGCATCGGGTTTTTAGTAATTTTATAGATAATCTCCTGAAATACATGCCCCAAATGCTTTTTATTTTTTTCTCTTTTTTTCACATATACAGTTTCCCCATCTATATTATACTTAAAGACTCTGGGATTCTCTTTTAAAATTTCCGCGGAAATTTTATATTTCTCATCAAACATAATTAACTTTTCCCTACACCAAAATATTTAAATAGATTTTCTGCTTCGGAACTCTTTGAATAAATATTTCTTAAATCGAATAAATAATTATCTCTCATTATTTCTTTCACTCTTTTAAGATTCATTCCTCTAAACTGGTTCCATTCTGTTACTACCACTGCTGCATCTGTATCCTGAACTGCTTCATATTCATTTGCACAATATTTTATATGTTCTTCGATATCTTTTAATCTCCATTCGGCTTCTTTCATCCCTTGAGGACAGTATGCTTTTATTTGCGCACCATTTTTAACGAGCCCTCTTATTATATCAAGTGCGGGAGCCTCTCTCATATCGTCGGTTTCCGGCTTAAATGACAGTCCCAATATGGCAATAACCTTTCCGCTCAGATTATTTCCCATATTCTTTACGATTTTTTCCACCATTTTTTCTTTCTGCTTTTCATTTGCCTTTATTGCTGCTTCTATAACAAGGAGATTTTCATCATTTTTTCTTCCTATATCAGCTATTGCTTTTGTATCCTTTGGAAAACATGATCCGCCATATCCAGGTCCGGCATGTAAAAACTTTGGCGAAATTCTTCCGTCCTGTCCCATTGCACTGGCTATTTTTTGTACATCTGCCCCTACTTTTTCTGCTAATAATGCCATCTCATTTATAAATGAAATTTTTACTGCCAAAAAAGCATTCGAAGCATATTTTATCATTTCTGCAGTTTCAATATTTGTAAAAACAAAAGGTGTCTCATTTATATATAAAACATTATATACTTTTTTCATTATTTCCGTTGCTTTTTCACTTTCAGTTCCTATAACCACTCTGTCAGGTCTCAGACAGTCATTTACTGCTTTCCCTTCCCTTAAAAATTCAGGATTTGAAACTATATCAAATTTTAGATCAGAACCCCTTTCATTAAGTTTTTTCTGAATAGTTTCTCTGACCAGCTTCCCTGTTCCCACAGGAACCGTTGATTTGTCCACTATTACTTTATATCCTTCCATATAAGTTCCTATTGATTCCGCTACTTCCAAAACATATTTCAGATCGGCACTTCCGTCATCTGCCGGCGGAGTCCCCACCGCTATAAACAATACTTCTGAATTCTTAATAGCATATTCTATATCAGTAGTAAATTCTATTCTGTTCTCTTCAATATTTTTTATTAATAAATCCTCTAATCCCGGCTCATATATTGGTACTTCTCCATTTTTAAGCTTTTCAATTTTTTCTTTATTTGTGTCTACGCATATTATATTAAGCCCGAATTGTGCCAGTATCACACCCTGAACAAGACCTACATATCCTGTACCTATTACTCCTATTCTCATTTTTGCTCCTCCAAAATACTATTATTATACCACTCCACAAATTTTCTTATTCCATCTTCAAACTTTGTATCAGGATCATATCCTAACATCTTCTTTGCCTTACTAATGTCCGCAAAGGTTCTGTTTACATCGCCGGGCTGCATCGGAAGCTTATTCAGTAAAGCTTTTTTCCCGATAACCTTTTCTATAGTTGTCACCATTTCTTTTAGACTTATAGTCTGAGATTCTCCCAGATTGAATATTTCATACACATCCGTATTATTTTCCACATAATCTGCTGCTTTCAAAACTCCGTCTATGATATCGTCAATGTATGTGTAATCTCTTTGTGTTTCTCCATCTCCGAAGAAAGGAATTTCTTTATTTTCATAAATAAGTTTTGTAAATTTATGAATTGCAAGATCCGGTCTTTGCCCGGGACCATACACAGTAAAGAATCTAAGCATTATTGTATCAATATTATATAAATGGTGATAAGAATGACCTATAATCTCACAAGATTTTTTAGTTGCGGCATATGGCGAAATTGCTTTATCTACATTGTCAGTTTCACTAAAAGGCACTTTTTCATTATTGCCGTATACTGATGAAGAAGAAGCACATACGAATTTCTTTATATTATATTTTTTCATCAATTCTAAAATATTCATTGTTCCTCTTACATTAACTTTTTCATACAGCAGTGGATTTTCAATAGAAGGTCTTACTCCTGCCATTGCCGCGAGATGTATTACAGTATCTATTTTATTTTTCTGGAAAATTTCTTCCAAAATACTCATATTTGTAATATCTACGATTTCTAAAGTATAATTTTCAAAATCCACTGTTTTTTTCAAGTCGCGAAGCTCTTCTACCCTTATTTCATCGCTATTGTCGGATACCTGCTTTCCTGTTGAGTTCAAAACATTTTTTACTTTTATATTGTAATCATAATACTCATTAAAATTATCTACATTTATAACTCTGTTTCCCTGTTCCAGTAATTTTTTTATAAGATGTGATCCTATGAACCCGGCTCCTCCAGTTACTAAATATGTTTTCATCCTGCTACCATCCTTTATGAAATATTACCAATAAATTCTTTTATTTTCCTTCTTATTGACTGATTAACTTTTCAAACACATTCTCATAATTTTCTATGACACGATTAATAGAAAAATCAATCCGGGCAGTTTTCTTGCCTTCTGTTGTTAATCTCTTCCTCAATTCTTTATCTTCTATAATTTTTTTTATATTTTCAGCAATTTTATCTATATCTCCATCATCAAAAAATAATCCGTTTACTCCGTCCTTTATAAGACTTATATTTCCAGCTGCCTTTGTTGCCGTCACGGGAACTCCCAAATACATAGCTTCCAATAATGACTGAGATAATCCTTCCATATTTGAAGCAAGGACATCAACATCCAGTATCTGATAATGATTCAGTGTTTCCTCACCTGGAATCATTCCTAATGATATTATTCTGTCTTTAAGGTTCAGACTGTTTATCAAACCCTCATACTCTTTGAATTCATGATCGTGTATTCCTATCAAAAGCAGTTTATAATTTTCAGGAAGCTTTCCAAGAGCTTTTATTATTTGATCCTGTTCTTTTTTTCTTGAAATACTGCCTATTATTATATCACCGGCTTTATATGAATATTTTTCTTTCAAAGTTTTCGCTTTTTCAGGATCAATAATATTATATTTATAATCAGGTGTTCCGTTATAAATTACTTTTACTTTACTTTCCTTTATTCCGCTTTTTACCAGTTCGGCTTTTACTTCATCACTAACTGCTACAATCAAATCGGTAAAATTATTATAAAACCAATTTTGTATAAATATTCCTGAGCTTTTTGGTGTCTGTCTTCTGGTATGAACAACCTTAACGGGAAGCCTGTAAAAAAACTTTGCCAGATTGGCATTATACCTGTCTTTGCTTGACTGTGGATTTATTATATCTATTTTATAATCCTCCACTATTTTTTTTATATGTTTCATGTTTGCAAAATCCATTTTACTTTTGAATGTCATTTCTATAAGCTTTACTTTAGTATCACTGAGCAAAGAATATAAGAGTGCTTCCTTCCTGCACCCCACATATACATTATGCCCTTTTTCTGCAAGTCCCTCTGCCAGATAAGAAATAGAATTTGTAGAACCGGCTATATCTCCCTGATATGTTAGAAACAGTATATTCATATTTTACCCTTTCAAAATCGAATTTTCTAATTTTTTCATTATTTTCAAAATATCATAATCCTCAGATATTTCCTTTGATTTTTTGCCCATTTTAGCAATTAATTCCGGATCATTCAAAAAATTTTCCATCTTTCGGACTAGCTCATCAATATTGAGATATTCGACAAGATACCCGTTTTCATTATCTTCCACCAGTTCCGGCATACTGCTTACATCAAAACAAACTACCGGCTTTCCAAAATACATAGCTTCCACAATAGCATTGGCACTTCCTTCAAAATGTGACGGAAACACAAAAACATCTATGCTGTTCATAAATTCTTCTATTTTATCTATAAATCCTAATAAAATAACTTCATTATTCAAATTGTACTCATCTATTTTTTCTTTTAAGTATTCTTCTAATTTCCCTTTTCCTGCTATTAAAACTTTGAAAGAATATCCTTTTTCTTTTAATATTTTAGCTGCTTCCAAAAGATGTATCTGTCCTTTTTGCTCCACCAGACGGCCGGAATTTCCAAAAATCACGAGATTTTCATCATTATCATACACTTTTTCTCCGTTATTTTTATAGTCATTTTTGTCTATTCCATTATAAAGCAGCAATACTTTGTCCCTAGAAATTATTTTATCATTATTTATAAAAATCGACCTTTCTATTTCCTTAGAATTAACAATTAACTTTGTAAGCAATTTAGAAAACAGAAGCCTGTTTAATAATGTATTCTTTATGGGATGCGGCATCCCTCTTCTGTAAATAACATTTTTTACTCCGGCCATTTTACATGGAATAAAGCATAATTTCAAATCTATTGAAGAATTCATAAAAATAGTATCTATATTATTTTTTTTTAAAAATTTATATATCTGAAAAATTTTTACAATATTCAAAAAACTATACTTTCCTATATTAAATCCTTTGATATCCATATTTTGACTATATGCCTTCTGCAGAAGCTCGCTGTTGTTTCTTCCGGCCAAAATAACATTATATCCATGTTCTGAAAATAATTTTGCCATCTTAAAATGCCATTTTTCACCGCCGCCCCATTTTTTTTCCGAATTAAAGAAACACAAATTAGTCATTTAGATTTTTCTCCTTTAATTTAGCATATTTAGTAAATACATAAAACGAACTTAATTTTGCCAGCAAATATCCCTCATAACCATCTAAAAAACCCAGTTTCAGTACATACATCTTAAAAAACTTAAATAATGAATCCAGATAAAATAATACAAAGGACTTTTTCTTATTCTGCTTTTTATACTGATTAGCTGACTCTGAAGTATATCTGTTAAATTTATTAAAATAATCTTCTAAATCTTCATAAGTATGATGATATATCTCTTCTTTCAAAATGCCGATTTCCTCATTTGTAATAAATTTTTCATGCACCTCTCTGTCATTGTATTTTCCCGCACCCTTTTGAAAAAGTCTTATCCTGTAATGATTACTCCAGCCTCCGTGTTTTATTCTTTTTCCGAAACATACTGCAGTAAAATTCGGTTTATATATTTTTTTACTATTTTTATCTGATATTATCTCTTTTATTTTATTTCTCAGATCCCTTGAAATTTCTTCATCTGCATCAATTAACAGTATCCATTCGCCGCCGCACTTTTCAATAACAGAATTTTTCTGCATTCCATAGCCTTTCCATTCTTCCGAATATATGCTTGCATTATATCTGTCTGCAATTTCCAAAGTTTTATCAGTGCTCCCGCTGTCCACTATTATTATTTCATTGGCAATTTCTATTATAGAATCCAAAGTTCTAGCAAGGTTTTTTTCTTCATTATAAGTAATTAATCCTATTGATAACTTCATTTTTACCAGCTCTTTCCTGCTTATTACCTTATTTTAATAAATTATATTTCTCAATAAATCTTTCCAGAGGGATTTGGTTTAGATTTTCATTAGTATAAGCTTTATCATTTATTTCCCTAACCGGTTCATCATTATTCAGTCTGTACACAAATTCTATATTTTCAGCAGTATGGTAACAGCTTTGACTGTTTTTCATCGAAACTATTGCCAAAACTTTTTTATTCAAGGCATAAGCTATATTATAAAGCCCCGAATCAAAACCTATATATAATTTTGCATTGGCTATTTGCTCCATAGACTCTGTCAGAGAGATTTTATTTACAAAATTTATTATATTATCATATTTTATTATTTGTTTTAATTCCTTATAATATTTTTCCTGATTTCTTCCATTTCCAAGTATATGAAATTTAATATCCGGGTGAATAGAAATAATATAGTTCAAAAATTCTGCCAGTACTGTTGGAGAAGCAACTTTATAATCACCGCCTGCCCCTACTCCAACTGTTATATAATCTGACTCTTTTGTCTTAATATGCAAAACTGGTTTCAAACTCTCTTTTTTTATTTTATCATCTATTACTTTTGCATAGTTATAAACTGACTCTATAATTTTACCATTACTTTTCATAATTAATTTTAAAGGAAATTTTTTCTCCCATTCTCCAAATCTGTCACTTTTATATGCGTATACCATATCGTAATTAAAATTAATAAGAAAATCAACCTCTTTATCCTTTTTAAATTCCATCATATAAAGTTCTTTAAAATTATACTCTTTCAACTGTTTGTATATTTTTATAAGTTTTAATATATTCAGATGAAATAAATTTTCGCATTTAACAATATTATATCCTTCCATTTCCAGTATTTCATAACAGTTTTTTGTCAAAACAACTATATTTTCTTTACCATACTTTTTAGCTAATATTTCCAGTAATCCAAGCCTTATTACTCCGTCGCCGATCCCGTCCAGCTGAGTTACTAAAATATCCTTTTTTTTCAAATTCTTATTACTTTTAAAAAATACAAAGCAATTAAACAAAAATTTGGTTATATTATATTTTATTATAGTTTTTTTCAAACAAACAGGTTTTTTCATTTTACCTCTTCCTCATAGAGTTTCCTAATTTTCTTAAATTATATAATTCTAAAAATTGCAATTCTTTTCCCAATCTGCTGTTACTCCAATATATTTTTAACTACACCATTTAGATTTAATTAATAAAAGTATTTATTTTTCTGCTTTCTTCAAATAGAAAATCAAAATTTTCTTTAAAAATACTTGTAGAAATTGAACTTATCTCACTATTGTACCCTAAACTATCAGTTATTGTTTCTGCTCTGGAATCCAACTCTTTATATACAAATCTGATATTTTCATCTTCGTGAAAAAAATCATGCCCTCTATTAATTGAAACCATACATATTTGCTTTTTCTTCAAGGCATAAGCTATATTATATAATCCGGAATCGAAACCAATATACAGCTTTGCGTGTGCTATTTGATGCATTGTTCCTACTAAATCTAATTTATTCACAAAACAGACCAGATTTTCTTTTTTAGAAAAACAGCTTTCTATTTTTTTAAAATATTCTAAATCATTTTTACCGTAACCCAATATATGAAATTTCATTTCAGGATATTCTTTTGTTATTGTTTCGAGAAATTCAGCTAATTTTTTCGGGAATGCTATCTTATTTTTATCAGACGAACCTATCCCAACAGCTATATAACTACCATCAAAAGTTTCTACATTTAGTCTGGGAATTATTTGATTTTTTTTAACATTTGGATTTATAAATTTCCTAGCATAATTGGATAATATATCTAATACTTTAGTCCCTTCTTTTTCAACTAAATTAACATTTTTCCCTTTCCAGTTATCTATTATTCCACCTTTAAATGCATAAATTTCTTTTAGCCTAAGCTTATTTAGAAAATCTAACTTATCTTCTGAAGAAAATTCAAGTGAGTACAATATACCAATATCATATTCACATAATTTTTTAAATAAGTTGATGAGCTTAAAAAAGTTATAATGTACATTTTTAGTAAATACCTCGCACTTATATCCCATAAATTCTAATAATTCTGTTCCATATGTAGCTAATAGTACAACATTCTCTTTACCATGTTTTTCTGCTATTAAATCTACTAATTTTTGTTTTACTATTATATCTCCTATACCATCTAATTCTGTTATTAATACTCGTTTTCCATTTTTATTTTTTGAAATAAATATTTGCGTAAATGAAAATAATATATTATTTATTTTATATTTCAAGTATGATTGCTTAAGCCAATATGGTTTTTTCATTTTTGCTCCTCTTCACAGACATTATTTATAATTGTATATAATTTATTCAAATTATTTTCTATTCTGAATCTATTAACTGAAACAGCCATGTTTTCTTTTAAATTTTTCTTCAACTCGTCATCATTCAATACTTTTCTGATTTTTTCTACTAATTCAACATAATTACCAGTTTCAAAGAGAAGTCCAGATTGCCCGCTATCTAATATTTCTTTTGGTCCAACAGGACAATCAGAAGCAATAACTATATTTCCTAAAATTCCTGCTTCTATCAATACAAGGCCAAATCCCTCAAACTTTGAGGAATGAATAAATAATTTAGCATTTTTCATCCAGATATATGGATTTTTTTTGGCTCCTAATAATAAGACATCTTCTTCTAATGACAGACTCCTGATTAGATCCCTTATTTCTTTTTCACTATCACCTGTTCCTAATATATATAATTTTTCGCCTCTTCCCTCTTTTTTTAATATATCATAGGCCCTTATAAGAGTATCAAAGTCCTTATGCCGTGTATCCAGCCTTGCTACAGAAAGAAAAAAATCCTGTTTTAATAATTTTTTATCATCAAAACTTAAATCATCTTTATCAAGTGATTTTTTTATAACACTGTCAAAGTCCAGAGAATTATATATTAATTCCAGCTTATCTACTAAATTAGGATATAAATTTATAATCTCTTCCTTCATCTCCTGACTGATTACTACAATTTTGTCATAATAAGCTAAATTTTTTCCATAATATTCAACATCAAGATTTTCATCCTTCAAATATTTCTTTAATGAAGTATGAATAAATGCAATTTTTTTAAATTTTGATATTTCATTTCTAAACTTGAACAAACTAAGATCAAAATCTATTATCACCTTAACATTATCCAAATTATCAATATAACTCTTATAACGTTTGTGGCTTTGTTTTTTTTCATAATTTAAAAATTTAATATATTTCAGTTTTCCAAAAATAGTTTTCTTATTTTTCTTTAATTCTTCCTTTTCTTTAATCATATATCGATCTTTTATATATTTCACTTCAATTTTATCATTAACACTGTCTATTAATGTATTTTCAACACCTAGATCAGACATTAAAAATAATATTACATCATAACTATTATTCTCACTGATAAAATTGGCGTATTCTACAAGTAATTTTTCTAAGCCCCCTATTCTCAAACCACCACAAGAAATTAATATCTTATTTTTCCCCATTTTTATACTCCTCTAATTATTTTTTCTTAGTTTCTCAGATTTTTTATTTAATGCTAAACCTAAAAATATATATAAAATTTGATTTGCTTTTATCATATATAAATTTGTTTCCAATATTCCGTGTATACATATAAAAAACAAACCTAAAATACCTAAAACAATACATTGTTCACTGATTCCTCTTTTCTTTTTCAAACTTATTATTAAATTTTTGAAAATATAAAATATAGAACTTACATAAAAAATAAAACTTAAAATTCCTTGAGTTATTAATACTTCAAGAAAATTATTATGAAGATGTTCTGTCAAGATATAACCCCATATTTTCACAGTTTCATCATTCACAGGTATTTGGTATGCTGGTATTTTTAATTCAAAGTTATTGTAATCAACATATTCAGGAAAATATGGTTCATGTTTTATAGAATAATTATGATAATTCTCAAATCCTATACCCATAAATTTACTTTCTTTTCCTAATTGTAAACTTCTTTCATATATTTTCATTCTTATCATTGTTGAATATCGACCGTCATTATTTTCCTGGTTAAATCTTTGAAAATAGCTTTTAGTACCACCACCTAAAAAAAATAATAAAAGTAAAAACACGCTCATTAAAATCATTAAGATAATTTTTTTCTTTTTATAAATAGTTAAAATCAGAAAAATAAAAGGAATTATTACTATAATAGCTCTGGTTTGTGTTATTACAATGACAAAATATCCCATACTGCTAACCAAAATATAAAAAATTTGTATAATTAATTTTTTTTCATAAAAAAATGCAATCATAGGTACTAAAATTAACAATCCCATTTCCACAGAAAATACACTTGGCCAGTTATCGCCTATAATTCTATATGTTGCTGAGAAATCTTGATCCCCCCATTCAAAGAAAGCCCTTACTATAGGAAATATTAAAAAAATACTCATTAATAAAGGAAAGTATTTAAAAAATTTCTCACTTATGTCTAATTGTGTTATTCCTATAAATAAAAAGACAGCCACTACAAGATCAAAATAAATTTTCAACATATACTTAGGGTGATCTTCTCTTAAAAGTAAACTTATTGTCATAAACGACAGAAATCCCAGAATTGTAATTATAATTTTTTTATCTATCTCAAATTTTTTATTTAGAATTACCCATAAAACTGACAAAACTAAAATTATAGTAGCTCCAGTATTTCTACTGTGATTCCCTTTTTTAGTTAAATAATATGGCATCATAAATAATAAAAAATTTAGTATAATATATAAAATGTGTATTATTGTTTTCTTGTTCATGTTGTACCCCTCATAATCAGAACATCTAATTTTTTCAAACTATTTTCAGATTCAAATTCTCTGACTCTTACTTTAATTCTTTCATTAATTTTATTTATAGTATTTTTATCCGATAACCCTAGAAAAACTTTCTCTGCGAATTCACTCTCGTCACCAATTTTAAATAGCAAACCACACTTACCGTTCTCTAGAATTTCTGTGGGTCCGGTAGGACAGGCAGAGGAAACAACTATTTTCCCCAATATCATAGCCTCTATTAATACTGTAGGCAGTCCCTCATATCTTGAAGAATGAACAAATAAATCAGAATTCTTCATCCAAACATATGGATTTTTCTTTTGCCCAAGAAGCTTTACGTCATTTTCCAGATTTTCGTTTTTTATTATTCTTCCAAGCTCTTCCCGAAAATCACCATCTCCGACAATATACAATTTCTGCTTTATTCCTTTACTTTTTAAAAGCTTATAAGCTTTAATAAGAGTGGGATAATCCTTCTGCGTCCTGTCAATTCTGGAAACTGACAATATATAATTATCATCAAGAAGATTTTTTTCTTCTGCTGTAAGTTCATCAGTACATTCAGCTTCCCTTTTTATTCTTTCAAAATCAAAGGGATTATAGATATACTCTATTTTTTCTTTTAAATACGGATAAATTTTTTCAGTTTCTTCTTTCATTTCCCTGCATATAGTAACTATTTTATCGTAATTATTAAGACGAATTCCCCGTTTTCTTATCTTTTTCTCTTTTTTCAAAAGATTTGGCAGTGAATTATGAATCCATGCTATTTTTTTCAAATTTTCCGTTTCTTTAGACAGCTTTGTCAATCCTGAATCAAAATCTATAAGCACATCTACTTTTTCAAGTTCTTTTAGATTTTTAACAAAATTCTTCTTTAAAGTATATCTTTCCAATGACATATACAAATTGTAAATTATTTTATTTAACAGATTTTTTTTATTATGTTTTAAATATGCAGTTTTAGTAACTAGTTTTTCAGGTTTCAAAAATCTTATATCTATATGCTTGGGAATATCTTTTCTAAATATATCTAATTCACCAAAGTCGGATAATATGAACAAAGTAATTTTATATTTATCTTTATCTATTTTATTTAAATACTCTACGAGAATTCTTTCCAATCCTCCCATTCTCAGACTTCCGCTTGAAAATAGTATATGTTTTTTCATTAGTTTTCTCCTAAATATTTTCTTTATTAAAATCTATTTCATTTATATCTTTATCATATCTGATGATTTTATTTTCTCCGCCTATTCCCCATTTGTCAAAATTTCCCTTATTCGTTGAATAAAAAGCTATTACCTTTTTCTTTAATCCTGCACCTATATGAACAATAGAAGTATCCGGGGATACCACAATTTCTGATTTTTTTATTATGGCCGTACTGTCAAATATAGTTTCTGATTCATTATAGTATAAAATATTATTTGAAGCTTCAATTACTTTATATAAAGCCTCTCTGTCCCTCGGAGAATCCAAAAGTATTATTCTGTATTCCGGGTATGACTGATTTAGTTTCATCAGCAGTTCCAAGGATTTTTCAAGATTAAATTTTCTTGTTTTCCCGGCACCAAATAGATTCACTGCTATTAACTTTCTGACATTATTTGCTTTTAAATAATCTTCTATTTTTTTATCAGAATTATCATCTTCCGGTATATCATATGATATTTCAATGTTTTCAAATCCCAGACTTTCTAATATTCTTGCATAGACAGTCTGCATATGTTCATTATTCTTTTCTATATTCTTATTAAAAATTTTATAATTTTCTTTTGCATATCCATAATTTATTTTTGCATTTATTTCTCTTATAAAAAACAAATCTTTATTTTTTAGAGTTTCTGTGGGATCTATTAACACATCATAATTTAAAGCCCTTAATTTTTTCCCCAGAGAACACAAATATCTGTACTTTGTCTTTTTTAATTTGTAAAAATTATTAATATTCTTATTTTTCAAAAACAAAGATTCATTCTTAGCTATCCCCACCACATCGATCTGAATATCAGGTCTTTGTTTTTTTATCTCTCTGTAAACAAAAGAGCTTACCATATAATCCCCAATTTTTCCATCATATCTTATAAATAACATTTTTTTTATATTTTCAAAATTTATATCTCTTTCTTTTTTTCTTTTATCTAATATTAATTTACCAATTTCTCTTTCAAACTCTTTAATTCTTGCACGTATTTTTCTATACATATGCTTCCTTTCAAAAATTATGAAACTAATTCAAAAACTTTTCCAGTCAGGTAATTTTTGCATATAAACAATCTAAATTTAAACTGCTTAAAATTTTTAGTTTCATATCTTCTTATTTTATACATATCAGGTTTAAGTGAATTAGTGCCTTTTTTTGTTGTTATCATTCCCTTAATTCCGCATTCTTTTAAAATTTCCACCAGTTCCTTTGATTTATGACCCCATGGATTAGCAAGATACCAGGCCTTTTTATCCAGATTTTTTTCTATTTCTTCTTTATTTGTCAGTATTTCTTTCAGTACTCTTTCTTTATATTCTTCATAACTGTATTCTTTTATATACTCGGAAAGCTCATTTTCTACTGCAGTTTTTAATTTCTCATGTTTTTTTGTAATTTCCAGCATCTTATATTTCAAGAGCAATTCTTCATATTTTTCTATGAATTCAGCTGTTATTTTATACCCTCTTACCGCTGTCTCGCCTCTTTTTTTAAAGACAGGATAATCCTCTGTCTCATCTCTTTTATATATATTTTTCATTTCTCTTGAAAGCTCTTTTTTCTGTCTGTCTTTTTCAGTAAAAAAACTTTCTATTTCAATTTTATTTATAACTGAAAAATGAGAATGTGTGTGAAGCTGGAAGTCTATTAATCCGCTCTTATACATTTCTCTTATCTGATCCCATGTCATATAGCAGGGGTCTTTCCCGATATATGCAGTATTTAAAAATATAGTTGCTTTCACATTATGCTTTTTTAAAAGCGGAAAAGCATACTTGTAATTATCCTCGTATCCGTCATCAAAAGTAACTAAAACACTATTTTTAGGTAACTTGTTATTTTTATTTTCTATTTCTTCTATTTTAAAAGTATTAGACTTTTTTATCAGTTTCAGCTGCTCTTCAAATTCAGCAGGACTTACACCTTTTTCAGTACTTATATGATGATACATAATACAGGGAACTCCTCTTTGATAAAAAAACATTATTAGCAATAATAAAATAAAAAATATTATAACAATAATCATAATTTCTCCAATCTATTTGTCTCTATGAATTATATCAAATTTTATTAACTTTAACAAATAAAAAAGGCAGTGCAGTAACACATTTAGCTAAAAGTAAATGGGCTGCTGCACTAAAAGCAATCTATTTTATTTATTCTGTACCTCTCCAACCTTATTTTTACAGGTAACATTTTTCTCACATAAGTTTAAAACCTGATTATTTTATCTGCTTTGCTGACTTCATGGTAAAACAGACATCAATACTTCAAAATACTCAAAATATCCTCTGAAATTTCATGCAGTCTTCTATAAGCAGCAGAAACGCCAATATTATAAAACTCAGATGCAATTTTCTCACGAAAAAAATCGAGCACCAGTGTTCCTTCAAAATCACTTATTTCCTCATCACGTACTTCTTTAAAAAATTTCTTTATCTCTTCGATTAATTTTGCCTCTGTTTTTTTATCAAGTCTGAATATTTCATCTTCTTTTTTCATATTTTCCTCCCTATATTACTATATAAGCTATTCTAATTTCTGATATAATATTCTAATTTATTTTCAAATAAACAATAAATCAGGAATTTCTCTCACTTCCCGCATTATTATATAATTTATTATACATATAAACATTATTTGCATTTATTGTCATACTCGGGGTATAAATAATCCAGTCACTCATATCTTCCCTGCTAAGCTCATATTCTTCTCCGTTTTTCATATCATTTATAAAATACGGTGTATTTATAAGTGCACCTTTTACTGTATTTTCAGTTATTTCTTTAATATCGAACCACATATGCTCGAATCTCTCCTCAGAATCCTCTTCATATCTACATCCTATTTTAACAAGAAAAGACCAGCCATTACTGTTTTTCTGATTTTCAAATATATTTTCAAAATAATAAAAATTTTCTTTTGCAAACAATGACATTCTTATAGTTTCGTCAGTAGAATAATAAAGCATCATGTTATCCCCGAAATTATTTTTATATTCATTGGGATTCTTAAGCTCCCCTTTTATACTGGCAAGTAGAACTCCGCTTGGTCTTGTATGCTCGTCCAATTCCCCGTTTTCCAGAGTTCTGTCTTTCAAATCTCCTATAAAGGACTTTTTCTTTCCAAACAATCCTTTTTGAGCAAGTACATCCACTGCATGCTCCCATCTTATCCAGGCAAATTCCAGCTCTACATTATCTGAATAACCTATTTTCATTACTTCCTCTTCGTCTTTAGGACCGTTTACTATTGCATTGACTACCACCGTATTCAATATATTATTGCATTTTTCGGCAAGCTCATTTTTTATATTTAAAAATTCAAATTCCACACTTCCAAATCTTCTTACTCCGTGAGTATGCAGCCATGCCACACCATTTTCAGGGACGTAATGTGTAGAATACATTATCCCCGGTGAAGGCGGTATATTCGTAGAAGCTATCATTTCCAGCTGCTCTCCCTCAAGAAGCTTATAAGCCGACATATCTACCGCAAGATAATTATCACTGCTTAGTGTATATAATACCTTCAGCTGAAGATGGTATGCTTCTATCGGTATATTATCATAGAACATTTTTGTCATTATCATACTGCTGCTCTGATTTATTTTTTCCATATATCCCGAAAAATAACCGCCTGAAAGACTGTTATAGCTTTCAACACTTCTTTTCAGAAGATCTGTCATTTCCAAAACTCTTATTTCCACTTCATATTCATTATCCATGTAATCTATTTTTGCAATAAGAGTATTGATTTCATTGTCCTCAATATTTTCTTTTAAATCCTTAACTGAAAAAAGAGCACTTTTTTCAAGCTTTTCCTTTAAATTCCCCAGTTCAGGATCACTGCCTGCTTTAGGTACAACCCCTATAAATGATTCCTCAAGAATCTTTTTTTCCAGCACTGCTTTATATTCATCTTCCACTATAATTCACTCCTTAGCTTTATAATTAAAATATTATATCATAATTTACAAAATTTCCAGCATTTCTTTTACTAAAATTTTTTAATAAATTATTTTTATAAATTTTTCTTGACTTTTCTCTTCAAATTTTATTTAATAGTACTGTTATGATTAGAACCATTAAACTTAAAGTTTAATCTTTCTAAACTTTTTATCTTTTTTATTTAGGAGAGTGGTATGAAAAAATTTTTGATTTTATTTTTTACAGTGTCGTTAATGATCATTTCGGCACCCAAAGAAAGCACAGACAGCAGGGAAAATATCATAAATCATCTTGATATTAATTATTCTTATAATATTGCCGAATCCCTGACGAAGTTTAAGACTAACGAAAAACTGGGATTTCGTACTGCCGGTTCCAGTGCTGAACATGCAGCCGGAGATATGCTTTATGAAGAGTTCAAAAAACTCGGGCTTAAAAATGTCAGAAAAGATGAATTTACTGTAGATGCATGGGAATTTAAAAATGCAGAACTTACGTATACCGATAAAAAAAATAAAAAGCAAAAGCTTACTTTAAACAGTTATGCTGCCAATTTTGTGACAAATGGTACAGAAGTGTATGATCTGATTTATCTGAACAAGGGTACCAGAGATGATTATGAAAATGTGGATGTCAAGGGAAAGATAGTTATGGTTGATATTAATCAGCGTGAGGACTGGTGGATTAATTATCCTGCCATGCAGGCAAAGCTAAAAGGAGCAAAGGCTGTAATAGCCGTAAATAACGGAGGATATGCAGAAATAAACGATGATGCCCTGAATGTACAGGACATGTGCGGCCCTGATGACACACCTGCCTTGGGAATGTCAAAAGCAGACGGTGATAAGCTGAAAGCTCTTATGAATAAAAACAGAACTGTAAAAATAGAACTAAATGTGGATTCTCAGGTTAAAAGAGATCAAAAAGCCTATAATATTGTCGGTGAAATCCCCGGAAAGGATCCTGATTCACTTATAATATTAAGTTCACATTATGACGGATATTTTGAGGCATTTCAGGATAATGCTACAGCAGTTGCCCTTACTATGGGAATAGCCAAAAGCATAATTGACAGCGGATATCAGCCTGAAAAAACAATTATAGTTATTGCACATGCTGCCGAGGAATGGGGAACAGTAGATACAAGATATGACTGGTCTGTAGGTGCATATAATCAAGTATTTAAAGTAAGACCGGACTGGGCAGCCAAAAGTTTTGCCATGCTGAATTTTGAACAGCCGGGATCTGAACATGTAAAAACACAGGAAATAAGAACTGTTTATGAATATAAAACATTCATTGAAAGTATTGCTGACAGAATTAAGCCGTCTGTCTCAGGTGTATATGAAGGCGGAATCAAGGTTACCACACCTCCTAGAACATGGGCGGATGATTTTTCATACTCTATAGCCGGGATTCCTACTATAAGAAACGATTATGTGGGAGCACAGTTTATGAAATCGACATATCATACAAATTATGATACTAAAGCAACTTATAATGAAAAAGCCTTTACTTATAATCACCAGCTTTATGCACAGATTGTTTACGAGCTTGATCAAAAAGCAGTTATGCCGATGGATTTTACTACACGTTTCAATGAATTCAAAACTACGCTGGATATGGATTTACTGGCTAAAACCGGAAATGAAGGAAAAAAACTTCTGACAGATATTGAAGAAGTAATAAAAACTTCTGAAAATCTGAACAGGATGCTTACAGATATAAATAATAAATATGAACAGGCTGTAAAAAATAATAATACTGCCGAAATTAAGAAATATGAAACAAAAGCAGATACTGTGAATAAACAGCTGCTTGCTCTTTATAAATACTGTCAGGATTCATTTATAAAGCTTACATGGGAAGATGATTCCATATTCCCGCATGAACATGCACAAAATAATATAAATGCCCTGAATGAAGCTGTAGCTTTACTTGAAAAGGGAGATATAGATACTGCAGTTAATGATCACCTTTCTTTAGTTGATAATAACTGGTATGCACTGAGTTTTGACAAAGAAACTTATGAATATTTTACGAATCAGGTTTTAAAACAAGATAAGGAACGTCTGAACTGGGGTACAGGAAGAATTATGGGACACGAGGATCTTTATGATATTATTTTCTCTTTACAGCAAAAACAAAAATCAGGAGAAAAAAATGTTAAGAATGAAATAGAAGCTTTGAAAAAGATTCTTGCTTCTCAGGAAGCACTTATGAAAAATACTGTTATTACAGAAAACAAACAGCTTCTTGAAGTAAAAAAATATCTAAATAAAATAAAGTAACTTTTATTATAAACGTAAAAATGAACACAGCTGTATTATCTGTGTTCATTTTTTTATTTGTAGTACTGTTGTTTCACTCTGATATTAAATCTCTTAAAATTCCCTTTTTATATCCCGTTTTTTGGCAAGCCTGTTTTTTTTCTCATAAGCTGAAAAAGTTAAATTTATCCTCTGTATATCTGTATCAAAAGTACTAAATAAACCGTATAAATTCTCTTTTATCTTTTCTTTTATCATATCATAATCCTTGTAATCCCGGGGAATAAATGATACTTCAATATCCGTAAATGTTTTTTGAATAATATTATATTCCTGAATATCCCCGCTGCTAAACATCAGTGCCCTTCTTAAAAAGTCCGGAAAAATTTTTATATCTTTACCATCTCTGGATTTCAAGATAAAAATATCATCCTCTCTGCCTTCTATTTTATCAAGGATCATAAAATCCCCGTCAGATCTCCGGCTTTCTATCCAGATATCATTTAGCCTGTAACGTATTACCGGCTGCGATTTTCTCTCAAAGTCCGTTATTACAGGTATAAATCTGGTTTTTTCATTATTAATATATTCCTTTTCGATATATAAAACATCTTCATTTATTTTCAAACCCTGCCCGGAATCATAAGAATATCCTAAAAACCCTTCTGTTGCCTGATAGATCTCTCCTATTTTCTTATTAAATTTTCGGTTTATGTATTCCCTGTTTTCCTCTGTAAGTACTTCCGCACAGGAAAATATACTATTTGGCTTTATATCTATATTTTCTATATTATCCGCCAGTATTTTCAGCATGGAAGCCGGTGCTATCAATATATCCGGTTTGAACCTGTCCAGCTCCTTCAGATTATTTTTATAATCATTTATCATATCAAAAAAACGGAATTTCAATATTTTGGAATTAACAGAATTATACAGTTCACTGTCTGCCCTCAAAAAAAGTGCTATTTTCTGTTTTTTTAAAATAAAATCCGGAAGTAATTTGGCAAGTATAATCCCGGTCCATTTTGCCCTCTCAAAATCCGATATTATGAATAATCCCCGGTTTCCTGAAGTTCCCGAGGATAAGCCTACTGTTATATTATTATACTTTTCTTTAAAATTTCTGGTTTTCTCAGAATTCATTGCGATTTCCAGAGCATGATCTTTGCTGAGTCCTACTGTATTTACAGTATCAAAATTTTCCATCATAATTTTTTTATCAATAACCGGAAAATCTTCCAGCTCTTTTCCTCTGTATTCTGAATAATATCCAGATTTTTTTGTAATATAATCCAAATGTTTTTTTATTTTTCTTTTTTGAAACGACAGAAGTTTTTCTTTATTATCGATCTTCATAAAAAATTTATATTTCAGATAATAATAAAAAATAATAAGCTTAAAACTCATAAGGACTCCTTAAAAACTTTTCGTCATGTGTAATTACAGGTTCTACATCTGTATGAGCTGCATTTTCCAAATCATACAAAATTTCTTTTATTTTTTTTACGGTACTTTCATACTTTTTTTCATCTGCAAAAGCTATTTTTTTCAGTATTTTTCTCGGCTCTGCCCCGTCCAGATTCTCCTTTGACCATACTGCATCAAAAATCATTAATTTATTCAGACTCTTCAAGTACAGACCAATCTGCCCTTTGGCATGTCCCGCCAGATAAAAAGCATATATCTCATTTAAGTTTAATATATTAAAAAAATCATTTTCAGATATTTTTATTTCTGGAAAGTCTTCCATTTTTATAATTCTTTTTTCCATATCTTTGAAAATAAGTCTCTCAAACACCAGATTTCTTATCCTTGACATTTTGCCCGAAGATAAAAGCTCCGCTGCTTCCCTGCTGCATATAATCACAGCTTCCGGAAATTTTTTCAGCGAGCCGTAATGATCGGGATGAAAGTGGCTGATTATTATATACTGTATCTCATCAGGATTAATATTATTTTCCATCAGAACTTCGTCGGCATCTTTATCACATTTTACCCTTGTTACAAAAGAATAAAGTCTGGCAGCAAACCCTGCATTCCTAAAAAGACTTACAGAATAACCTGTATCTATAAGTATTTTTATTCCGGAAATTTCCAGATAAAAAAATGTTGCCGGAAATTTTATTATTCTGCTTTCGGATTTTTTGTTGATATATTTTTTATCCGCTGTACAATACCCGTTATTAAATGCTGTGAGCTTCATCTTATTTCCCTCCTGTACATATTAATATTCCAAAAGCATCATTCCTATGGACATTCCCGCAGATGTCCCGGCTATGAGAATTTTATCGTTTCTTTTTATAAGTCCCTTCTCCACACCGTAAGCAAATGTGAAAGGTATGGATGCTGCTATCATATTTCCGTATTCCGCTACTATATTTATCAATTTTCTGTCTTCTATATTAAGCTGTCTTCCTATTAATTTCAATCCTGTTATACTGGCCTGATGTGCTACCACTCTGTCTATCTCTGACATATTGACATTATTTTCCAATAAAAATTCCTGAAAAAACTTATCTATTTTCTGTTTTATCAGCTTAAAGGCCTTGCTTCCTTCCATATGAAACAAATAATCGTTCTTATTATTTTCATTATAGTCCTTTACAGGATATCTTGTTCCTCCGCCCTGAATATGAGTATAATAAAACCCTTCAGAAAATGTCTGAAACTTTGATACAGGAGAGCTTCCGCCGTTTCCCGCTATAATTGCCGCTGCTCCATCTCCGAAGAGCCCCGCACTCTCTATATGCCCGTAATTTATTCCCATTGAGGCTACCTCACTTGAAACTATAAGTATATTTTTATACTTTCCTGCTTTCAGATACATATCTGCTATTTCCAGTGCAGTAAAAAAGCTCAGACAAGTAGAGCCCACATCAAAACAGGCTGTTTTACTATCTTCAAGACCAAGCTGTCTCTGTATCAGCGAAGCAGAACACGGGAGAAGAATTTCCTTCGTGGCATTAGCACCTATTATCAAATCGATATCCTCTTTTTTTATTCCTGCACTTATCAAAGCTTTTTCAGCTGCATATTTCCCCATTTTTGAGGCAGTTTCCTTATCTCTGAAATCAGCATAGTGCCTTTTTCTTATTCCAGTTTTTTTCAAAACTGTCCCTCTTTTTACTCCTGCTAAAAAATCAACCTCTTCGGACATCACTATTCTCTCAGGAATATAATATCCCTGCCCTAAGATCCTCATAGTTCCTCCTCTATTTTATATGATCTTTTTCTTTGTAAAATTTTCCGAATCTTTTTATTTCATCTCTAAGACTTATTCTCGGTTTATATCCCAGAAGCTTTTCAGCCTTTTCAATGTTAAGTGTCTGACTGAATGCCAAAGTACACACTGTATATCTTGTCAGCAGCGGCTCCTTGCTTACCCTGAAAATTTTATATATACCTTCCAGTATTGAAGCAATCATATAAATTCTTCCAAATGAAAGCTTTTTATATCGAAATTCTGTCCCGAGACTTTCCGATACGTATTTCAGAAGTTTTTTTTGGTTTGTCGGCTCTCCGTTTGTTATATTAAATATTTCTCCGGAAACCCCTTCTTTCTCCATACACAATAATATTGCATATGCAGTATTTTCCACGCTTGTCATATCTGCAAGAATATCTTCCTTTCCTTTGAAAACAGGAATTCCTATTTTATTATTTGCTTCGATAATTCTTGGCAGTATACTTGTATCACCGATTCCTATCAGGCCCTTTGGTCTTATTATAACTACATCCAGACCGTCGCTCTCTGCTTCCAGTACTTTTTTTTCCGCTGCAATCTTTGTTTCTATATAGTAATTCAGCTTATTTCCACTGTCAAATTCATTTTCCCTTACATTAAACCTGTCTTTTTTTCCGGTATAAACACTGGGAGTAGAAACATACACCAGCCTCCGGGCTTTTTTTGCCCTGCAGTATTTTATAATATTTTCTGTTGCTGTTACATTATTTTTTATAAATTCTTTTTTTGAACCCCATATTGTAGACAATGCAGCAGAATGTACGACAATATCAGCTTCGGGAAAATCCAGAACTTCCTTCAATTCTGCCAAATCTGCACTTATACACTCTATTTTACTATCGTCTTTTTTTATTTCCATAAGCTTTTCTATATTTCTTCCCACAGAAATTATATCATACTTCCCCTTTAATTCTTTCAGAATATAAGAACCAAGAAATCCTGTGGCTCCTGTCACCAGAACTTTTTTCATTTTTTTCCGCCTCCGTATTCCTGAAACAATCTTTTTATTTCACTGTCCAAAATTTCATACGGCTGATATTTTTTAAAATCTTCCGATAATTGTTCCAATTTTTTCCATTTTTCTTTATTAAACAATATATTCAGTTTTTGGGTTATATCTTCTGTATCATTAATATTTTCAGCTTTAATTCCTGTTTCAAAATATTCGATTCTTGCAGCAAAGTCAAACTGGTCATAATCCTGAGGAACTACAAGCGAAGGCTTTTTATATTTTATACAGTTATATGTTATTCCGGCTCCGCCGTGATGTATTACATAATCAAAACTCTCCAAATACCCGGTATACGGAAGATAATCAGTTATCACCATATTTTCTTTTATTTTTCCCGCTAAAATATCAAACTCCCTGTTTTTCTCACCCATTGTTACCACAAAAAGCGTATCTTCAAAATTTTCTGCAATTTTCTCTATATTTTCTGCAAGAGTTTTTTTTGTCCATTTCAGATGCGTTCCAAGAGTTACCAGTATTTTTCTCTTATAATTATATTTTTCTTCCAAAATATCTGATATTTTTTCTGTATTTATTTTTTTCCTGTAATACAGAGGTGTCTCACAGCATGCCCCGGCAAAATGATACTGTTTCGGCCAGCTCCTTTTAAATTCAAATTCTTTCATCCCCAGCCCCAGCATTGAATAAGGCGAGTAAATGTTTTCCTCCCCGCAGTTATTATAAAGCCTGAAATTCATTTTTTTTATCTGATTATAAAATAAATAATAAATAGTTTTCTTAAATAGTCTGATCTGCTTCCTTGCGAAATAATCCCGTATTTTACAGTAAATTGTACTATCAGGACTGAGCCCTCCAAAATAAGCAGGCGTTCCGTCTTTATTTTCCGGTGCAAAGCTTGTGGGCATAGTTGTAATAAATGGAATCCCCAGCTCTTTTGAACAGAACACCGACGAAACTACAATAAAATCAGCCACAATAATATCTGTTTTATTCTTTCGCATAAGCTCTTTTAATTCATCAGTAACTTTGGGTATAAGTCTCAGATTTTCAAAAAATTGCTTTTTCAGCTCAAAAAAATTGGTTTTTACCTGTTTTTCAGTATTTGAAAGCCTCTCAAAAACCTCATTTTCTTCTGTCAAAATATTTTCTACCTGAAATCCGCTGTTTATTATTATCTCATTTTTATCTTTTCCTGTTATAAATCTAATGTCATATTTGTCCTTTAATTTTTCAGCCATTTCAATCAGAGGATTCAAATGTCCCTCAAAAGGCGGAGCTAAAAAGTCAACCTTTATCCTCTTTTCCATCAAAACTCACCTCAATTATTCCGTCTTTTATCTTCACGGACTTTCCTCTCCAGATAATTTTACTTGGCCTTATCAAAGCCAGAATCCAGTAAAGTATTTGAACTATTCCGGAAATTATTTCCAAAACCATATCCTTTATTCTGTCATTTTCACGGAAAATTCTTTTTTTCAGTATTTTCCCCGCAAAAAAATTCAATATGCTTATTCCGATATATATCAAAAATATCTTATAACTGTAAATCAATGAACATATAAAAAATAAACTTCCCGAAATAAAAGGAATTATCGAGAAAATAAAAATACCCATATCCAGATTTTCTTTTATATAATGATTTGCAAACACGTGCCAGCGTCTCATAAGCTTTAAAAATGTCCTCAAATCCTTTATTTCAGTATTTAATTTACACGGAATAACTGACTGATATACTTTTATTCCGTTCTCTGCTGCAATTTTGGCAAATTCATAATCGTCACAGAGTTTCTGCCTTATTTTTTGATAAAGCTTCAGTGAAATAACTTTTTCAGATTTAAATATATAAAACATCCCGTTTATAGTTCTATTTCCTCCAAAAAATGCAGAAGTAAAATAATTATATACAGAATTGCTGTTTACATATGCTCTTACCATATCTCCCCATATATTTCCCGCTTTTAGATAATATGGAATTCCTGTTATTATGCTGGTTTCCAGCAGTTTTTTGTCGATATTCTCCAGTTCTTCTGTATTTACAGCAGTATCATCATCAAGAATAACAACATATTTTCTCCATAATTTTTCAGTCTGTATAATTTTGTATACCTTGGGATTTTCATAAAAAGGCGCCCTGCCGCATTTTATCACACGAAGATTCTTTTTGGGATTATTTCCTGTAATTTCATTTATTATTTTTTCTGCTTCCCTGTCGTCTTCATCCACAGCCCATATTAATTCCGCTTCTTTTACGGTATTATAAATAATGGAAAGTTTTTCTTTCAGATAACTGTCTCCTGATAATACCGGCTGAAAAATTGTAACTTCTTTCAGTGATAATCTGTTTTCTTCTTTTATATTTCTCTCTTTTTCTCTTTTATAATAAGTAAAGGTAAAAATAAACCTCAGTAATAAAATTACTGTATATATCATCAAAAGGATAAAAATAAAATATATCATTCTGTCTCCTTCACCATTCCTTCATACATCAGCTTAGCACAAAGCCTTTCCGGTAAAAACCTTACCAGAAACCCGGCCGTTTTATAAAAAGCACCCGGAACCGACCGCTTCCTGCCGCGAAAAAAATCCTTTACTGCAGATTTAGCTACATATTCCGGAGACATCATCAAATTTAAAAATCTGAATTTTCTGCAGAAAGCCTTCATTTTCAAAAACTTTGCCTTACCAGTAAATTCTGTATCTACTGCTCCCGGACATAAAGACATAACATTAACTCTGCTGTTTTTATAATTTTTTCTTATTTCATATCTCATATTGCAGCTGTATTGATCCAGAAAATATTTTGACGGTGAATAGAATACAGTCAGCGGATGGGGAAACAGTCCTGCAATTGATGAAACATTGATTATTCCTCTTATAGTATCTGTATCATCTTTTTCCAGCATTTTTTTTATATAATAATTACCGAGAAAACATGGAGCTTCCACATTTAGTCTGATTCCGTCCAGTAATATCCGGTTTTCTGTTTCATAGCTGTATCCTAATTTTACCATACCTGCGTTATTTACCAAAATATCTATTTCATTATATTTTTTTATTAAAATATCCCAGCTTTCTTCTGATATAAGATCCGCCGCTTCTATTTCTATTATTTGATTTTTATATTTTTTCTGAAGTTCTTTTTTTGTATTTTCCAAGTCCTGCTTATTTCTTGCTGTAAGAATAACATCATACTTCCGGCTTAGGAATTCTTCCGCCATTGCTTTCCCAATCCCTTTTGAACCGCCGGTTATTAAGACTTTTCCCATGATTCTCCTTTTGAATTTTTTTCCATTATACAACAAACTTTGACATAGTGTCAAACATTTTTTTATTTATGATATAATATTATCTTAATTAACAAAAACAGGACTGAACAATTTTTTTTGTTCCAGTCCTGTTTACTTTTATTTGGAATATGCTGCAAGTATTTCCACTTTTCCATTTATCTCAATCTTTTTTACATTATTAGTCAGAATAAAAAAATCTCCTTTTTTTACCCTAACAGTATTTATTGTTCCTTCTCCTGCCATCACAAAGCATGCATAATAAGGAAATTCTTTTTCTATAGCTGCTGCTTTAGTAGTTTTAATATGCTTTACTGTAAAACATTCCTCATCAACCAGAGTCATTTCCACTGCATTTGCCATATACGCTGTTTTTGTATTAATAACAGGATAGATGCTGGGAACAGCCACGACATCCAACGATTCCTTCAAATGAAGCTCTCTTTTTTTCCCGTCGGAGGTTTTTCTGTTATAATCATAAAATCTGTATGTCGTATCACTGCAGGTAGCAATTTCCACCGCCATTATGTCACGGGTAAGTGCATGAAGAGTTCCCGCAGGCACATGTATAAAATCACCGCTTTTTACGGGAAGGTAGGAAAGATGCTCCTCCAGTCTGCCCATCTCGACAGCCTCTGCTAATTCTTCCCTGCTTTTGCATGTATGCCCGAAAACTATTTCTGCATTTTCCGGAGTATCCATAATATACCAGCATTCATCCTTACCATTATCATTTGAATTTTTCATTGCATACTTATCATCAGGATGAACCTGAATGCTAAGATCCTCTTTGGCATCTATTATCCTTATCTGCAGGGGAAATTCACCGTTTGCCGTTTTATTCCCGAACAAATCAGGCTCACTGTTAATAAGATGATTAATTGACATTCCCTCAAAGGGAGAAGTCAAAATCTCAGATATTCCGTTTTTATGCCCTGACACACCCCAGATCTCGCCAAGAGGAAACTCAGTATTTGCATAATTAAAGTTATATATTTCCGGCAGTTTATTTCCTCCCCATATTTTTTCAAAAAATAATGGTTTTAAAAATAATATATCTTTCATTTTTTCCTTTCATGTAAACCGGTCTTTATTATATATACAGTTAAAAGTCCGATTATAATGCCTTATATTTTGGGATCTGTATTATGAAAGGTACTGCCTGTAAAGAATTTTTCACAATATTTAAGCTTTTGCATACTAAAGATATGAATTCTTATCCCGGATAAACTCCGGCTTCTACTATATTATCAAGGATAATCTACTCTTTTATATTTATCATCTTAAACTCTGCTTTATCACTTCTATGTCTTGATATTGAATATTCAAAAGCCTGTCCGTTGCTCAGAAAGGCAACCTGCTCCACTTCCAAAACAGGAAGATACCTGTCTATCTTAAGATATTTCTGTTCCTTTTCCGTGGGAACATCTGCTCTTATTGTTCTGTGCGAGCTTTGAATTTTTAGCTTCAGAACATTTTCTATATAATCATAAACAGAAGACTCCAGATTTTTTTTCTGTAATCCGGGAATCAGTGTTATCGGCATAAACGTTTTTTCCATAACATAGGGAATATTATCAGAATAACGTATTCTCTCAACATGATAAATAAATTCATCTGTTCCTATTTTTAGTTTATTTGCTATTTTCTCATCGGGATTAACAATCTTAAATTTGATAATTTTAGATTTTACCTTATGATCCGAATGTGTGGTGCTGAATCCTAAAAATTGCTTTTTCATAGCTATTTCTATGGCTTCATCATCATTTATATCCTTTACAAAAGTCCCTGATCCGCGTCTTTTTACTATCAGCCCCTCTGCTACCAGAAGATCTACGGCTTTTCTTATAGTAATTCTGCTGACATCATAATCTATACTCATTTCCCTCTCAAAGGGAAGCTGTTCATTAACTTTATATATTCCGTTTACAATTTTATCCCTTAAGTCCTGGGCTATTTCTTTATATTTCAACATTGAAAATCCTCCGAGTTTTATAATAAACATTATATATCATTTTTATGCCAAAAACAATTTTATAAGAATATTTGTTGATTTTTCAATGTTTCATATTTTCCCTATCCGGAAATTTTCCGATAATAATCCAGAATCTCGGGTTTTATAATATTTGTAAATTTCTCATAACCTTTTTCCGATAAGTGAATTCCGTCCAGACTGTATTCTTTGCTTAATCTGTTATTTTCATCAAGCATTTCGGAAAATACATCTATATAAACTATATTACTGAAATTCACAAGCATTTTCTGTGTTTCTTCGTAAATCTTACGAATAAGCTCATTACTGCGTATTCCCTGTTTTGCTTCAAATTCTTCCTGTCTGTATTCCATATTCTGCTCCGGATTCCACGGAAGAGTCGAAATTAATGCAAAATTTACATTTTTTATGTTTATATCCAGCATCTCAATGAGATTTTTTATATTGCAGGCTGTCTGCTTCGGACTCAGCATACATGTTTCTCCTGAATCATTAATTCCTATCATAAGTATAACAAGATCAGGCTGATATTTTATTACAGCTTCATCACAGAACCAAAGAAGACTTTCCGATGTAAAGCCGCTTATTCCGGAATTATATTTTGTTTCTATCTCCGGGAAGTATTTTTCTATATTATAATTCTCTGTTATTGAATCTCCGTAAAAAACCAGCCCGCCTTTATTGGCTTGAAGATTTTTTTCTATTATTTTCCCCATTGTTTCTACCTGATAATCTCGAAACTGAAAATATCCGGAATTATACTTCATATTACACTCTCCTGCCTTTAGTTTCTATGTCTAATCATCAAACCCGTTGTTTTTAGAAAGCTCATTAAACCACAATCCTGATTTTTTCAGCTGTCTGTTGCCTGATTCTATACTAAATTCTATTAAACCGTAACGATTTTTATATTCATTTATCATAGACCAGTTATCTATGGGAGTCCACATATGATAGCCAAAACAGCTCGAACCTTCCTGAATTGCCTTATGCACATAACTTAGATGTTCTTTAAAAAACTGGATTCTGTAATCATCCTCTATAACTCCGTTTTTATTTCTAAATTTATGCTCATCCTGAACACCCATACCATTTTCAGCAATAAAACATCTAAAATTGTTATATTCATTCTTCATTGTCATCAGCATGTCATAAATAGCTTTGGGATATATTTCCCAGCCTCTTGAAGTATTCATTTTTTTCCCCTGCATATCATAATAATCAAAAAATGATTCGGGAAGGAGTACTGAATCAGGATTTACAATATGCTCCTTTGCTTTTACCCTTCTTGGCTGATAATAATTCAGTCCCAGAAAATCTATAATGTTATTTTTTACAATTTCTTTATCCTGAGGCTGTGTTTCAGGTATTAGTCCGTTATCCTTCAGAAATTCTTTCAATTCTTCATTAAATTCCCCTTTTACAAAAGGATCAAGAAACGATCTTACAAAAATCAGGTCAGCAATTTTCGCTGCTTTCATATCTTTTTCATTGCTGCTTCTCGGATAAATAGGAGTAATATTCAAAACAGTAAAAATTTCTCCGCCCAGATTCAGCTTTCTGTATTCCGCTACAGCTTTTGAATGTGCAATAATCATGTTATATGCTACCTGTACTGCCCTTTTAAAATCAACAACATTCGGATAATGAAAATCATACAGATAACCGCCTTCTGGAGTAACAATAGGCTCATTAAACGTACACCATTTTTTTATTCTTTTTCCAAAAAGCTGAAAACAAGTTCTGGCATATTCGACATACGCCTCTACCACATCTCTGCTTTCAAATCCCCCTTCATTTTGAAGCTCTATAGGAAGATCAAAATGATGCAGATTCATAAAAAGCTCTATACCGTTTTTTTCAAATTCATCTATTACTCTGTTGTAATATTCCACGGCTTCACGATCCGCTTCTCCTCTTCCTCCCGGGATTAATCTTGCCCAGCTTATTGAAAATCTCAGGGAATTCAGACCTGCTTTTTTTAACAGTGCTATATCCTCTGCATAGTTTTCATAAAAATTTGATAATTTTCCGGGTCCCATACCATTGTAAAATCTGGTAGGAGCCTCTTCGAAAAACTTATCCATTGTTGTTTTTCCCCTGCTTGTGTCGGAACCTTCAGTCTGTAATGCAGAAGAAGCTCCGCCCCAGTAAAAGTTTTCCGGAAATAAATATTTCATTTTTCCTCCTTATTTGGCTTTTATGTATTTTGTTCTTTTGTCTTAAATTCTTTCTGTGAATAAAGAATAAACGGAATCCACAGCAGTACAACTGCAATAAAACATATCACCTGTACTACACCGCCCATAATTGAATTGGTAGCCAGAGTTCCGCTTATTCCCAGCGGCATTGTCCACGGTACGGCAACTCCTGTTGTTTTCGGCATTATTCCTGTTACTGTGGCAAAATATGCAATTGCCGCAGTAAGCGGTCCGCCTAACATCCACGGAATAGCCATAATCGGGTTCAATATTACTGGAAGTCCAAATAAAGTCGGCTCTGCAATATTGAAAATACCGGGGATAAATCCCAGCTTTGCTACTTCACGCTGCTGTTTTATCTTACTTACCAGAAATATAGCAGTCAGTGCTGACAGTGCTCCCATCGATCCTACACTCACAGTAAACATTTCCACGAACTGTTTAGTTACAATGTGCGGCAGCGGAAGATTATTATTGTAAGCATTTAAATTTTCCAGAGATGCCACATTCCACACTGTATCCATAATCGGATTTACTACAAGATGTCCGTGTATCCCGAAAAACCAGAAGAACTGTACTAAAAATACTGCAATCATAGTTGCTGCAAATGAAGTTCCCAAACCTATTAACGGTTTTTGCAAAAATTCATATACGAAACTATGTATTGAATGAAATGAAGTTCTTTCAAAGATAAGGCTTATTATCATAAATGTAGTAAGCGTAATTGCACCCGGAATAATGGCTGAGAAAGATTTTGCAATCGCCGGCGGAACTTCTTTGGGCATTTTTATAATTATATTTTTGTTAATCATAAAACTATAAATAGTAGTAGACAGAATTGAAATAATTATAGCCACAAACAGTCCCTGTGCACCTACGAGCGAAGTAGGAATAACACCTGAAATAATATTCTCCCCTTCAAGTGTCAATGAAAACGGTGTAACTATAAAAAATGAAGTAAGTGCCACTGCTGCTGAATATAAAGCCTCGGATGGTTTTTCAGGATTTTTGTATTTATACAGATAATATCCTATTCCCAGACTTATAAAAATAGACATTAACAACATGGAACTCTCAACGGAATGTCCGAACAGTTTCCAGAGAACATCCTTCTTTTCAGCGGAGATCAATGGAAAATTGCTGATTACCAGCAGTATAGAACCGAACATTGTAAGAGGGAACGAAAGCATAAATGCATCTCTCAGACTTAACAAATAAATATTTTTTCCAATTTTTTCAGCAAATACCAGTAATATTTCTGAAAAAGCTTTTTTAGAACCAGAGCTCATAAATTATTTCCTCCTAAAATCTTTTTTCTGTTAAAATAATTATATCTCTTTTCTTTCAAAAGTCAATACTTTAAATTTAAAAGATATGTTTTTTATAATTTATAAAAATATAAAATTAAAAAAACAAATCTAATTATATATTTAAAAATATGAATTTTATAGTTTTATAGATAAAATATTTTAATTAAATAAAAATATAAAACAAATATTATATAAAAACAAAATAAATTTTAAAATTTTGAATTTTATTATGCCAATAAAAAAAGGAACCGTAAGAAAATCAACAGTTTTTTCTGTATCTGTTCTTTGGTTCCGCTATATTTACTTATTTTTATAATCTTGGATCTATATCTTTTTCCTGAGAAACTTCAAACAGCAGATTAGCAGCTATCTGTCTAAAATCTGCATTATCAGTACTTATTTTTGAAAAAGGAATTTTTAACAGCTCCTGTCCCAGTTCATACTCATTTATAGAGGTTTTTAGTTTCTTTCTTATATTTTTCTGTTTTATCAGCTTTTCATATTTATGCGGGAACATATAATCATATCCGTAAATAATAGATAAATATTCAGAATTTCTTACCTTCATATAAGGGGCTCTTCCTTTTTTCATTATTTCCGGTTTTATTACTATACCCTCCATATTCCTGTCTATTGTCATTTTATTATAATATTCCCCGGCTGTTTTAAGGCTGTCAGAATTCTTAAGATCTATTAACACATATTCATCATCTGTAAGAAACTTATACTTTTCAGATGTTTTCCATTCAGGAATCTCTTCTGTTCCGTCTTCATATATTATTTTCAGCAGATCAAACGGTTTATAGGAAATCTTTCCTTCTGTTCCGTACAATTCTACCTGTTTTTTGTAAATTTCCCCGGCTTCTATATGTTTTTCAAGAGAAACACGGCTTTTTTCAATACAGCTTATTACTTTATAATTCTGATAAACTGAATTTCCATACTTTTCTATCAGCTCTTTTTTTGAAATCACAGTCTGATCTTTTTTAAAATCTGTTTTATAATATTTTTCAGTTATTTTCTGCAGCTCGTCTTCAAAATTATTTTCCTTCAAAAATTTTAATTCCAGCTCCAGTGCCTTTGATATTGGTTTGAATTTCATATCTATAAGCTCTTTCCCCAGAGCAGTCCACGGCATTAATTCCCCGTCAAGAATCATCATTTTTATTTTGTTATTTTTCATATAATCAGCAAATTTTTCATTCATACTGCTGTATATCTCATGCAGATCCAGACTTTTTATTTTATATCCGTTACGGCTTACTGCAAAACACTGATCCTGCTTTGCAGACAGATATAGTGTACAGCGTGAGCCCATATATTTAGGCTGCAGTACTACTTTATCAATACCGTTTTCGATAAAATAGCCGAGTCCGTTCTCCAAGGACTCGAGATTACCGCTGTTTATATCTTTATCTGCCGGAGACATTGTTCCGGAAATAAAATTTATACGGTTTTCTGCAATATAATTTAATCTGTATATGTCATTTTCAGATAATTCATTTATATTTACATTTTTCCTTCTGCTAAATAAAGTCTCAAGCTTTTCTGAATCATTTCCTTCCAATGAAGCCACACTGCTGTATATAGGTTTGAATCCGTTTATTACAACTGATGTCAGCCTGTTTTTATACACAGCTCCTGTATCAATATGACATTTATTTTTTATGGAAAAAGCATTTTTGGCAGCTATATGTCCGAATATATGATATGGATTATTTCTGACAGCTTCTTCTGCAAGAAAACTCAGCTGTTCTTCTGTCGGTTTTTCTCTTTCCAGTCTGAAAGCTCTCTGTTTTTTTTGTGATTTATTATCCAGCTTCCCCAGATATCTGACTTTTGCCGGTGCATGCGTCACTATAAAGGAAGCCCCTTTAAAGCCTATTCTTTTTACAAAAGGCTTTGAATCCAGAAATAGTTCTTCAAATTTTTGGAATAATTCACTGTCTTTTTCAAAAACAGGAATAGAATCAAAAAAATTATCCATTATTTCCTTTTCTACACCCTTAATATTTCCTTTTATCTTATTATATACAAAATTTTCATGATTCCCTTTTAAAAGTATAAAATGCTCTCTGTTTTCAAATAAAAATTCTGTAATTTCTCTGGTCTTCTTTCCTTTATCTATCCAGTCTCCAAGCAGAACAAATTTTGTTTCCTCTTTTACACTGTCAGAAATTTTTATTTTTCCGTTGTCCTGATAAAATCCGTAGCTTTCCGTTAATTTTATCAAAGTGTCCACACATTCATGAACATCTCCGACTATTATGTATTTTGTTTTTTCATCAAGAAGACATTTTGTATAAATTTCAAGATCAGTAATCTCTATTTGAAAATCTTCTGTTCTGTTTACTTTTTCTTTTATTCTGTGTATCTGACCGTAATTTTCCCTTGAAAGTGAAGGAAGAACCTCCTTTTTCAATCTCTGGATATGTTTGGTTATTACTTTTTTGCTTCTTTCTGACTTATAATATTCATCTCTGTTTTTATAGTCAAAAACAATGACTTCTATATTATAATGGTTCTTTTTGGCTGTTTCTATTACATTATTTCTGAATTCCAAAGACAGCCCTGTCGTATCCACCACTATAAATTCTGCGTTCACAGGATATGATGTTGCCATCTTCAGCTTTTCCTCCAAAAGCCGGAAAGCCTGCCCGCTTGACTCCATCATTATTTCATCATATTTATCATAATTATATCCCAATATTTCCTGTCTTATGGCATCTGATGACAGATACTGCACATTGGCATAAAAATTTTTCTCAGGAAGAGAATACTCCAGCTGCGGGATAAGTATATTTTTTGCAAAAGTACTTTTTCCGCATTCTGTGGGACCTACAAGTAAAAAAATCGTATGCAGCTGTGTTTTTATATTCATCTGTTTTCCTCCCTGTTGTTCAATATTCTTTTTACTATTACCCCTTGTGTGGTAGAAAGCCCGTCTACACTATCCCCTATTTCCACATATGAAATTTCTGCTTCTTCCAATATATCGGAAATCCAGCTTTTGAACTCTTCTTTTCCAAATTCCCATTTATGGTCATCATGTCTTAATTCTTCATTCAGTTCATAAAATTTGTTAAATTCCTGATTCGGGGTAGTGATTACCAAAGTTTCAAAGTTTATATTACGGCATATGGATTTTATTAAATTCCCTGCCTCTTCCAAAGGCATATGCTCTATTACCTCTGTCAGAATAACATCGCTTAACTCTCCGTCATAATCTTCAATGTATGATTCCAGCGACGGATAAGTAAATATATTATCCAGCTCTCTTTTTACAGCATTATTCCGTACTCTCTCAAGAAGTGTCTCATCAATATCCACCGCTATATATTCATGCTCAATATTTCTTGCAAAGCTCAGTGCATAAAATCCTTCTCCGCACCCTATGTCTATAATTTTTTTATCAAACTTCAGTTTTCCCTTTATAAATTCTCTTCTTTGATAAGCAGTATTTCCAAACTCAAATCTTATTCCGTATCTTTTGCTCTTTTCAAGCTCAGCCTTGAAGTCCCTGAATCTTTTTCTCGAAGTAAGAAAATTCTGAACAAACAGATTTCTTATATAAAAAGGTGCATCTATTATCTGGAGCGATGTTATAAATTTTTTCAGCATACTTTCCGGAATATCGATATATTCTTTTCCAAACATCGCAAAAAATAAGAACAGTACGCTGCTGACATGAACAAGATCCTCCAGTGTTCTTTCGGTGGTGATCAGAAGCTTGTAACTTTTATCTGATATTTCCTCTATTTTAAATTCAAAATCTTTGAAATGCTTCTGAAAAAATTCTATATAATGTATTCTCTGTAAATGTATCATATTTATCATAAGAGTATGTTTAAAGCCTGCCGTATCCCGGACATTATCTTTCTTTACAAGACTTCCCAAAAATTCTGTTAACATATTCAGAGGAATCAGCGGCGAATTATATCTGGATAAATTCAAATATTCAAAATCCTCGTCCGGATATTGTTTAAAAGAGATTTCGTTATCTGCATCCTTAAAATAAATATTATATGTCTTATCATCCGAATACCAGCCGTATGCTGTACCCTTTCTGATTTCCCTGAAAATCATACCATTTCCCGGATTTTTCTTTATAAGAAATGAAAAATCGGGATTTGTTGATCTTAACTGCATAATTGCCATTTTTCTTCTTTTCCTTTCTTTGTATACTAATAATCTATTATAACAGATTTACCCCTGTTAATCTATTTTTATCATTGATTTTTTTCAGATAAATGTTTCAAATAAGAAAATTCAAAGATTATTATGCTATACTTTAATAACTATAATTAAAAAGAAAGCGGGGCAACAAATGAAAAGATTACTGTTTTTATTTATTTCGGTTTTACTGGTTTTCAGCTGCAGCAGCACTGCAAATAACTCAAAAAATAACATCTCCTCACTTGAGAATACTTCATGGAAATTAGTAGACATATCGGGAGAAAAGATCCCTCCAAAGCCTGACGGACAAAGATTTGGAGAATTCACCCTGAATATCGGCACTGATTCAATAAATGGTTCCTCTGGAATCAATTCATTCTTCGGTTCATATACAGTTAACAATGGCAAGATTACTACGAAAGGAATAGCCGGAACTCTAATGGCAGGACCTGAAGAGCTTATGAAATTGGAAGGAAGATATTTAAAAGCTTTAAATGATATTAAAAGTTACAAAATTATTAACAATACCCTTAAAATCGAATCTGATACTGACACATTGACTTTTCAAAAAGTCAGTCAGTAATTCCATAAAATGGTTTTTAGCTTTCTATAGCTTTAGATCATTTTTTATTTTTAATATTTTTTTTACTTTTTACCTCCAACGGATATACTCCGTAGTGTTTTTTAAAAATTTGTGAAAAATAACCATAATTTTCATAGCCGACCAGATTTGCTACTTCCGATACCTTCAGCCCCTCATCTCTAAGCATACTGTAGGCTCTGTCAAGCTTAATATTTTTAAGAAATTCATGCATTCCCATTCCGGTCTTTTCTTTAAATTTTTTACTCAATTCTCCTCTGTTCATATAAAACTTTTTGTGTATTTTTGCCAGTAGATCAGACTCATTATAATTATTTTCCATATAGTCCACAACATCTTCAAATACATCGCTGTCATGACTGTCTATTTCAATAAGAGTCTTCATAAAAACTGTTATTATACCGCCCATACCCTCGTTTACCTTGGAAAAGGCAAAAAATTTCTTTCCCCACTTCGCTTCATACCTCATTACCAGATCAAGAATATTAAGAAGTTTTTCCTGAGTATTTCTTATAAATTTTTTTTCGTTAGGAACCAGATTTTCTTTTAAATAACGGACACATTTCTCTACTTCTTTATCTTCGCGAAAATTTTCAAGATACCCATTACTTAACACTAATATAAGCAGTTTTATTTTTGTATTCGGTTTAGGAATAAGGACTTCTGTCGAACTTTTTCCGCCGTAACTCAGAAACAGCTCTCCCGCTTTCAGACTGTAACTCTCTTCACCAGGATATTTTACCGTCATTACCCCATCTTTTAAAAAACGGATTACTAAACAGTCTTCAAAATCTTTATTATTATATTCACAATAATTCCTCAACCTGGCTTCTACCTTAAGTAACTCCACACCTTCACACATTATCTGGTGAATGATATTTACTTTCTCATCACCATTTAATACATGATATTCCCTTTCCGTCAAACCTATATCCACTTCATCCACCATATGTTTAAGTGATTTCAGATATTGCTGACAGTAGTTTTTCATAATTTTACCTCCAAGCTTTATATTCGTCTAAAGGCAATTTTTATAATAATTTTTTATAGTCGGAAATTTTTCTTTCCCCCTACTAATATACCCGATTTGAGTCAATTGTCAAGTTATTTATGCCTAACTTTTTATTTATAATCCAATTAATTTTATTATTTTATTAAGCTTTTTAAAAGAAAAAACTGCCTGATTGTATCTAGGCAGTTTCTTTTATTTCAATAATTTATTTTCTGTGCTGAAATTTTGGACTGTAAACTGTAAGTTCTTCAAAGTCATATCCTCTGCTTCTGTAAGAATCTATTATCTGCTGCAGTGCATCTGCCGTAGTCATCTTTGCGGCACTGTCATGCATTAACAGATTTATTTTTGTTGCATTACAGCTTGTGGCATTTTTTACCAGTACATCAACGGGACGTTTATTTCCTGCTGCATCAGTACTGTCACAATTCCAGTCTTGATAGACGAATCCTTCATCGTTTAATCGGTCTATTATTTTTCTAAGTGTAGCTTTTTTTACTATTGCATTGCTGGAACCGCCGGGAAATCTGGTAACCTTCGCATCTACCCCTGTCTTTTCCATTACTGCATCGTGAATTTTATACAAATCTTTAAAAAATGCTTCTTCTGACGCATAAACTTCTTTATAATTATGAGAATATGTATGAAGTGCTATTGTATGACCTTCCTCCACTATCCTCTTATACATATCGGAATTATGTCCTATTACAAAAAAAGTGCCTTTTATATTGTTTTTTTTCAGAATAGCAAGAATTTTTTCTGTATTCTGCGGTGTGGGACCGTCATCAAAGGTAAGATAAACCACTTTTTTATTTGCCAGCTGCTCTGAAAGCTCTGACCTTAATGCTTTATTTTCCTCCTCAAGCTTCACTAATGTGTCATTAGTCTCTTTTTCCTTTTTATCAAGTGCTGCAATTTCTGTTTTTAATCCTTTTATTTTATCCACGGTTTTTTTATTGTTAAGTAAAATACGTCCTGCATCTCCCAATGCAAAAATACTCACTGCCAACATAAGAAAGATTATTACTTTTTTCATCACTTTTTACCTTCTTTCAGCTCTTTCAGATCTTTATTCTCATCTTCAAATCTTTTCAGCTTTATCTCTGTGAGCTTGAATTGTTCTTCCTTTTCTTTTTTCTCGGCAAGTAATTTTGATACTTCTTTCTCATTGGCACCTTTTTTTACACTAACTACAAAATGTGAATAATATTCAGCTGCTCCTGAAATCATCAATACTGCTAACAATGTTACCACTACTTTTTTCATTTTTCCTCCTTGAATTACAATTTTACATACTTGAATAGTACCATCTATTTAAAATTTTTTCAATTATGTTTTGTTATGATTCCAATTTATATAAAGCATTATAAATAAACGACCGTAAATCTTCCCGGAAAACATATATAATTTTTTTCTGTTTTTGAATATTTTATTTACTTAATATATAATGTTTAATTTTTTTCTAAAAAAATCCTAAAAAATTAACCGTATTTCAAATATAAAAGATATTTTTTGACTTTTCATTCTATTTTTAGTATAATACTATGATAAAAGAGTTATTTCTATATTACAATATAACTAAATTTTTTATATAAAGGGATGCCGTCGGGTATTCTCTTTTTTAAATAAAATATATTAACTAAGGAGGAAAAGACTTGAACTTAATGTGGCGTTATGCAAAAAAGTACAAAAACTATATTTTCTTAAATTTTCTATGTGTATTTAGTTTCATTCTTATTGAGCTGGGACTTCCTACACTTCTAGCCAGAATAATTGACAAAGGTCTTGTTCCCAAAGACTTTGAAGTAGTAAAAACGACTTCTGTCTGGATGCTTGCTGTTTGTTTTGCCGGACTTATCGGGCTTATTCTGCTTGCTTTCTGCGGAAGTAAAATTTCTACCAGTGTGATAAGAGACATGCGTGATGATGTATTTGCTAAAATACAGGAATTCTCTCATGAAGAATATGATGACTTTGGTATCTCGTATCTTATTACAGCTACTACAAATGATGCATTTCAGGTAATGACTTTTATGCAGATGATGCTTCGTATGGGAATGGTGACACCTTTAATGTTTATAGCCAGCTTTGTTATGATTATATATAAGAGCCCCTCACTTTCAGTGAGTGTTATTTTAGCAGTACCATTTTTACTTATGGGAGTTATCCTTATAGGAAAATTTTCTGCCCCTTTATCTGAAGCACAGCAGAAAGGACTGGATAATATCAATACCAATCTCCGTGAGAATCTCACAGGATTAAGGGTAATACGTGCATTTATAAATGAAAAATTTCAGGAAGGCCGTTTTGAAAAGATAAATAAGATATATTCCGAAACTTCAAAAAAACTGTTCAAACTTATGGCTGTACCTCAGCCCGGTTTTTCTTTTATCTTTAATATTATACTGGCTATAGTTATATGGTTTGGTGCCAGTCAGATTAATCTCGGACAGCTTCAGGTCGGTGAGCTTGTAGCATTTATCGAATATATTTTCCATGCTCTGTTTTCTTTTATGCTGTTTGCTACAGTATTCATGATGTACCCGAGAGCTGCAGTTTCAGCCCACAGAATAGAAAGAATCCTTGAAAGGGTTCCAAGAGTGACTGAAAATATAAACGGAATTACAGAATCAAAAACACATGGATATATAACATTTGAAAATGTAACATTTGCTTATCCCGGAAACAGTGACGAACCAATTTTGAGAGATGTAAGCTTTAGTGCGAAACCCGGTGAAACAGTAGCTTTCATCGGAAGTACGGGAAGCGGTAAATCTACGCTTATTCAGCTTATACCCAGATTTTATGATGTTACCAAAGGAAGAATAATAATAGACGGAGAAGATATCAGAGATTATAATCTAAGCTTTCTGCGTCAGAAAATCGGATTTATTCCTCAGAAGGCCCTCCTTTTTACAGGGACCATCAGTGAAAATATCCGTTATGGTAAACATGACGCTACTCAGGAGGAAATTGAAAGTGCATCTAAAACAGCACAGGCTTTTGATTTTATAAATCAAAAACCTGATAAATTCAATGAATTTCTGGCTGAAGGCGGAAGCAACATGTCCGGCGGTCAGAAGCAGAGACTTTCCATTGCAAGAGCCATAGTAAAAAAACCTGATATCTATATTTTTGATGATTCATTTTCTGCACTTGACTATCAGACTGATGTAAAACTGCGTACAGCTCTGAACAGCATCACCAAAGAGTCTACTGTGTTAATTGTTGCACAGCGTGTAAGCACAATCATGAACGCAGATAAAATACTGGTTTTAAATGAAGGAAATGTTGTTGCAGAAGGAACACACAGAGAGCTCCTGAAAACCTGTGATATTTACTATGATATTGCCTCGTCACAGCTTACAAAGGAGGAATTGGAATGAAAAAGATTATTTCAAATTTAAAACGTCTCGGAAAATATATAACACCTTACAAGGGATATTTTATTCTGTCATTGCTGCTTACTGTCATTGCTGTCGCAGCTAACTCACTCATTCCTTTTATCATAGGACTTGCCGTTACAGAAATGGCTTCCAATGTAGCCGATATGCTGAAAGGCATAGAAGGAGCCGGAGTTAATTTCCCGTATGTCGGTAAAATAATCATAATAACTTTAGTGATCGGCTTATTAAATCAGCTTGCCACATATTTTTCAAGCTTTTTTATGACTAATGTGGTACAGGGAAGTATGAAAGATCTGAGAACTGATATTGATGAAAAAATAAACAGACTGCCTATTTCATATTTTGACAGAAACCAGCAGGGAAATATACTGAGCAGAATTACAAATGATGTCGATACTATAAGCAATGCACTTCAGCAAAGTCTTATACAGGTTGTTACATCCATCTTAGGAATCATATTATCATTAATCATGATGCTTATTTTATCTGTTCCTATGACCTTGATTGCTGTATTGATAATACCTTTGTCTATTATAATATCAAAGGTTATCATAAAAAAATCCCAGAAATATTTCAAAGAGCAGCAAAATTCACTGGGAAACCTGAATGGTTATGTTCAGGAGGCTTATACAGGATTCTCTGTTATTAAGCTTTATAATAAAGAAAATGATACACTGGAAGAATTTAAAAATATAAATCACAGACTTGCAGGTTTTTCTTTTAAGGCACTTTTTAGCTCCGCACTTATAAATCCCCTTGTAGGTCTGGTTGTTAACCTGTCTTATACCAGTATGGCTGTATTGGGAAGTTATTTCGTTATTTTTGGTACTATGACAATAGGCGGACTGCAGGCGTTCATACAATATATCTGGCTTATAAATCAGCCGATCAGTCAGATCACACAGCTTACAGGAATTATACAAAGCTCGGGAGCCGCTTCGGAAAGAGTTTTTGAAATACTCGACGAAGAGGAAGAAGCTCCTGAACCTGAAAATGCTTTATTTCCTGAAAAAGTTGAAGGAAATATAAGTTTTGAAAATGTTTATTTCAGTTATAATAAAGAAAATGAACTGATAAAAGACCTCAGTTTTCAGGTAAAAAGCGGTCAGACAGTGGCTATAGTAGGTCCCACGGGTGCAGGAAAGACTACACTTATTAATCTGCTTATGCGTTTTTACGATATAGACAGCGGTTCAATAAAAATAGATGGTGTGGATACCAGAGATATGAAACGTTCTGACGTTCGTTCTCTGTTTGGTATGGTACTGCAGGATGCATGGCTTTATCATGCAAGTATTTCGGAAAATATACGTTTTGGTAAGCTTGATGCTACAGAATATGAAGTAGTCGATGCCGCCAAAACTGCCAATGTACATCACTTTATCAGAACACTGCCAAACGGATATGAAATGGTTCTTAATAAAGAAGCAAGCAATATTTCTCAGGGGCAGAAGCAGCTTTTGACTATAGCACGTGTTGTTATTGCAGATCCTAAGTTTCTTATTCTTGATGAAGCTACAAGCTCTGTAGATACAAGACTTGAAGTCCTTATTCAGAAAGCCATGAAAAAAGTAATGAACGGACGTACAAGCTTTGTTATTGCACACCGTTTATCCACTATAAGAGATGCTGATCTGATTTTGGTTATGAATCAGGGACAGATCGTAGAACAGGGAACACACGAAACTCTTCTGGCAAACAACGGTCTTTATGAAAAGCTTTATAACAGCCAGTTTGAAGAGGATGAATAATTTGTTTTTTTCAAAAAGATAAATTTAAAAAAATTAAAATATAAAAATTTTAAGAACAGATACCAGAATTATTATGTATCTGTTCTTTTTATATTTTACCGCTCTGATTTCCAATTTGACCGCATCTTAAGATAAGCTGTAATTATAAAATGAATATAAAAACAGATTATTCGCATAACTCGGAATAACCTGTTTTATTTTATATAAATATTATATTTTCTTTTTTTTCAGCAAATTTAGTTTCGAGCATTACTGAAAAATTTTTCATCATTTCATTATCAAAATATTTAGCTTTCACAGGACAGGCTTTTACACATGCACAGCAGTGAATACACTTATTTGCATCTGCTATTCTCGGATTTTCAAAGCTTATTGCTGAAACCGGACATTCTTTTGCACATTTCATACAATCATAGCATGCTTCTCCTGTTTCAGGTGCTGCTACTATTCCTGCCGATCTTTCTTTATATGGTTTATTTCCAGAAACCTCCAGTATTTCAGCATCATTTTTATTTTTTATTTTTTCGGCTGTTTTTACAGCAAACTCTTCTGCTTCCTTCTGATCCTCTGTATCGGGTCGTCCGGTTCCTACATTTTTCGTATACGAGTGTTCACCTATAAATGCCCCTGCTGAAACCACTTTGAATCCTTTTTCAGTAAAAATATCTCTTGCCTCTAATATTGCATCATCAAAATCTCTGTTTCCATATACTGCCATAATAACTACCGGATTACCATTTCCTTTTATTTTTTTTATTACCGGTTCAAGCAGCAGAGGAATACGTCCCCCGTATACAGGGAAACCAAATACAAGAATATCTTTTTCACCCAGTTCTATTTCCTTTTCACGTTCTTTGACCAATGTCAGGTTCGCTTCCTCTGTTTCTGCTTCAAAAATATCCGAAAGCTTTCCTGCTGTTTTTACAGTTAATTTTTTAGTGCCGTGTGTAGGGCTAAAATATACCGCTCTTATTTTTCTTTCCATTTCTCTCCACCTCTTTATCTTCCAAAACTTCAAAATTCTCTAATTTTCAGTATAGACATAGAGCTATTTTGAATTATTTTATCTTCTTCTTTGTTTTCAGACAGTCGTTTATATGCATTACATGATGTCGTGTAATAGGGAGCAGCAAAAGCCCTGCTACCGTTTTCTTCCCCCAAAATTCCACAAGCCATACAGCATCCGGCTTTTCTGAAACAGCTTTTTCATCCAGAATTCTCTGGAGACTCTTATCGTTCATTTTTCTTTTCATATCCTTAAATGTAAGATTCTTTATGATTTCTCTTGTTTTTTTTCCCACAGCCGCTCTGTAATTCATTAATTCTTCCCTGCTTATTGCCGCACTGAACTCTGCTATCTCTTCAGCAGTAAGTGCATTTCCAGTATCAGTTATTATACTTTTTGTTTTTTTAAGCCAGTTATCTGTATTAATTACCTGTACATCATCAGCGATGAGAATATTGGCACATATATCCTCGATACGGGTTATATGCCAGATATTATAAGCCATTGTTCTTCCTTTATATGACGAAGAATAGTTTTTAAATCCATCATCGCTTACACCAGATAGGACTTCCTCCAAAAAAGAATACTCCCCGCTTCCAGAAACCTCAGGCATATGAACTATTGAATGAAGCTTCAGACAAAGCTCAATCGTTTCCTGAAAATCCCCCTCTTTTTTTATAATGCCCCTTAACCTTGTCTGTTTGGGATTCCAGTCATTGTTAATACTAAACATATAAAAAACCTCCAGAATGATTTGATTATAATAAATTATTACAGTTTATACTTTCTATTTTATATATTCTTATTTTATATTGTAGTCGCTTTTCTCAGCAAAAACAAGATAATTATAATATATTTTTTCTATTTTATGTATTCTTGCAGCATTCTGTTTTATATTGCAGATGATTTTTTCAGCGGCAAAACAGCAGTTAAAAATAAGTTATCACCCAGCTGTATTTATGCTTTTCATTCTTATTATACATAATAAAAAGTTTTCTTAACACGATAAAGGATACCGCTCACAAAAAGAGCAGATTTACTCTGCTCTTTTTGTATTCTGAAAAAATATTGGTTTAGTGTTTATAAGTACGTTATTATATTTTCATCAATATTATTTTTTATTATTAACCTTAGCTCATCAATTTCATTTTTATTCAAAGCTTCTATATTCACACATAAGCCCTGATACGGTATTGTAAATAAGAAACAATATTCATCTGTAAATACCACTTTCATAAAAATTTCCCATTTCATTTCTGACTCAGTATATTCACTTACTATTTTCACTTTTTCTTCGCCAAAGTAGTATTTCATCTCTGTAAAATACTTCTCATTATCTTTATTTTTTAAAAATTTATTTATTTTAATCTTAGCAACTAATTTATTTATAAAGAATAATAATATAAACATAAAATAACAATATAATCCAAATAATAATTTTAAATCATTATGTTCTTTTATACTCACATATATTGAATAAGTTCCATAAAAAAAAGATAGCAGCATTATTATATAATTTAACACTCCCCTCTTCGAAAAAAATTTCTGCGAAACCTTATTAAACATAATCAAGTCTTTTTTAGACGGTTTATTTATGACAATTATTTCATTAATCATCGAAAGCTCCTTTCTCAAATTTAAAAATTTTCTTTTTTTTACTATATTATAATATGTAAGTGAAGTCTATGTGAAGACATCTAAAAAAGCCTTCAAAGACTCTTTGATAAACATGATTTTTCTTCACGCCTCTCTGTTAATTATTTTATAATCCTGCACTTTGATTATTATCTCCTCTTCTTTTGTTTGTATATTGAAAAATAAAGAATTTTTATAATATTCTCCATATTATATTGTATATTTTTTCAAAATAAAATTTAAAAAACCTGTATTTTATTATAATTACATAAAATACAGGTCAATTTCTTAAATTCACTTTTCTTTTCCTACTTTCTAATTCAGAGCCGTTGTTCATCTCCTTAATATAGTTTATCTCATTTTTTCAAATTGTCAATAGCAAAATTTTTTATTTTTTTATTTATATAGCTACTGCTGCTTAAGCATGTAATAAAAGAGAACCCGATCACTCAGGTTCAAAACAGTTTAGGGAATACATATAAAATTATGTGCACTCTTGAACTGTATCAATTTTTTTTATTTTTCTATAAATTTATTCTTTCTTCTATATATCATAAAACTCCCCTTTTATTATTTCCAAAGCCTTATCCAGCCTTTCTTCATAATTCCCCGATATCATTTTTACTTTATCGGCAATATTATATTTTTCGAGTAATTCTGCCAGTATTTTTTTTCCTTTATTCCGTTCTCTATCACTGCCGTTTTTTCGTAATCCGTCATCTACCCACTTTACATCATTTTCAAGATACAGCCACAAATCATAATTTTGTCTTTTTATAATTTCATCAATAGCAGGATCTTCCTTACCCTCGTATAATTTACAATAAAACTGTGTTACTATTGCTTCTGTATCTATAAATACTATTTTATTAGAATGCCTTACTGCCTCTGCCTCAAGCTTCTTCTGATGCATTGCTATTTTTATATAATCCCCGTACTCTAGGTTATCCTCGCTTCCGCCGCATTCCTCATAAATATAATTTCTGCCGTATTCCTCAGCCCATGATGTGTTAAAGGCTTTTGCCAGAAATTTTGTAAGAGTTGTTTTTCCGCAGGACTCAGTTCCTATAAGCACTATCTTTTTGCAGAAAAACGGTCTTACCACTGCCGGAAGATACTCCCAGTTTTTATAAGGATTTTTTCTTATCTGTGTTCCTGATATATTATATCCGGTTCTTTCAGGATCAATTAATATATGCTCAGCCTCAGGCAGAAGCTCTTTGAAAAAACTATCATAAGACGGTTCCCCGGAATAGACAAAATCTATTTTTTCAGGTACAGTTTTCTTTAAAAGCCCTACAAACTCTTTCCAGCCGTCAGGATATGCAGGAATACTGCTTTCATCCAGACTTCTTATCTCAATATGCGGAATGTCCTGATAAATTGTATGAAGCCATCTTAGCCTGTCTTTTACAGTAATTTCGGGAATTCCATATTCTTCGCACATTTTTTTATCCCTGCTGCTATGACATACTACTACTACCAGTTTGTCTGTCTTTGTAGAACTTCTGTTTATAAAATTTACATGCCCCAGATGCAGAGGCAGAAATTTTCCTATGATAACTCCTGTTTTCCCCATACTTCCCTCTCCCTTCTATAAAGCTTCGCCCAGTTGTACAGACCGTAAACAGCGTTCACCAGATATGCAGTCCACATTATTGTTATATTATAATCTGACTTTATAAAGAGCCACATATATATTGCCACAATATCTATCATTATCCACACTATCCACTGTTCTATATATCTCTTTACCATTAATATCATTGCTGTCACTGATAATACAGTAGTAAACGAATCAGCCATCGGAAGAGTATTATTAAGTTTTTTTAATATTATTCCGTATACTACTACTGCTATTCCTGACAGTACTGACCATAATATAATTTCTTTCACTGTCATTCTTTCTGCTTTCACTTCTTTGCTTTCATCAATATTTACATTATTTCTTCGCCACATCATAAAGCCTATTATCTGCATGGGAAGAAAATAAAGTATATTCAGCATAGCTTCCCCGTAATATTTTGAGTTATAAGAAATAAAACCATATATTACCACATTTATAATACCAAAATAATAATTTGATATTTTTCCTTTTGCCACAAGTATAACAGAAAGCATCCCTGTTACCGAAGCTGTAAAGCCTAAAATTCCTTCCTTTGAATAAATTAATACTGCTACATTAATCAGAGTAAAAATTATAAGCCAGCTTTTTTCAAATAAATTCCAATCTTTAAATATTTTCATAAAAACTCCCCGTTTCTCTATTTTATTTTTTCTTCAAAACTCCCGTTATGCTATTCAAACACCAGATATTTACTTTCTATATCTTCCGAAAGCCATACATTGTTTTTGGAGATATAAAAATTTTTACCGTTCCTGTACATTTCTCCCGAAAGTACTTTTATTATATATGCCTTTCCGTGTCTGCTCCCTACATTATATGCCGTATCATGATCTTCAGATAAATGTACATACTGCCTTTTGATTTTCTTTATTCCATCAGCCTTTATTACAGGCAGATTTTGTACAGCTGTACCATGATAAAGAAATTCCGGCGGCTGCACCGGTTCCAGCTCCAAATCTACATCTATGCTGTGTCCCTGACATGCTCTTATCCTTTTATGATCTTCGCTAAATTCATATCTTTTTTTATTATTCGTTTCCACAATTTCATTTAATGTGTCATAATTTATTCTTCTTCCTTTTTTATTCATACCGCTGATCAGCTCTTCCACGTCAGCCCAGCCGTTTTCATCCAGCTTCAATCCTATTGTTTCCGGAGAATGTCTTAGTACCAGACTTATAAATTTCCCCAGCTTTACCAGATTATTTGCCATTTTTTCCTCCTTCCTCCTTCAAAATATCCTCTCTTAATTGTGTCAATATTTCTCCGAGATAATTTTTCCCACGCCATTTGCTTCTTCTTTTACTGTCAGGATTCTCTTCGGAAAAACCTATCCCCCATATAGTATCATAAGGACTTGCTTCTACCAGTGTTTTCCCTTTTGTTTCCAGCAGTGCACTTTTTAATCCCTCATTTTGTGTAAATTTGGCGTAATTCCCATTATACACTATATTTTTACACTGTCTTTCCCATATATCCTTATTAAAGTTTTTTACCTTTCTTCCCAAATCTTTTTGTTCTCTAGGGCTTTTCGCTTCAAGTATTTTTACCGCAATTATTTCATCACCGAATAAAACAGCTTTCATATACATCATGTACTGTTCTGCACAGTTAAACGACTTTCCTTTTACTTTAAATCCCTTTTTGTACCATTGTGAAAAAGGTGAATCACTTTTCCAAAAAAATTCAAATTTTTCCATTTTTATCTTCATCTCCTTATTTTTCCTTATACATCAATTCTAAGTCTTTTTATTACTTCAGAATCTTCAATCCTCAGTTCTTTTTCCACAGGCAGGTATTCTTTTATATCTTTGCCCTCATCTCTCATTTTCTTAATCTTTCTTACCATTGGTGTAATATCCTCTATATATACAATCCATTTTTTTATATAGCTTTCCACGATTTCGTCCTTCAGCCCAAGCTGAATTGCCCTGAATTCCAGCGGACTGCCGAAAATATTTCTCTCAGGATCCCATTGACATCTTCCTGAAAAATTTCGTTTATCCAGCTCCCATTCTTCGGCTTTTTCATAAACCTTCCTGTCATAATGTGATAAAACAGAATTTTTTAATATTGTAAGAAACCCGTCTTTTGTAATATCTATGGCAAGAATTCTTTCCTGACCTTCCTTTTCAGCCCATCCTGCCCTGTACATCATCCATAGAAACGACGGTTTTATCCATGTCATTCTTGTTCTCTTAAAATGACTGCCGAATGTGCCGAGTTCCAGAGCTTCATCAGCTATTTCATTTCTATATGCCTGATAAACCCTTACTGTATCATCATCATAAAGTGCATTTATTTTTCTCATATTTCCTCCTTGTGTTCAAATATCACTTACCTTGGAGTTAAATTTGAAAAGTCTTGACGGCCTGTGACCTGCTTCATCTGAAAATTTTTCTGTTTCTGTTACCAAATCCTTTATTTTTCTTCTGAAATTAGCTTTTATCAGTTCTTTTCCCAGTATTATTTCATATACTTTCTGTAACTCTGTAAGTGTAAAATATTCCGGCATTAAATTGAAAACCAGATTTGTGTATTCTATTTTATTCCGAAGTCTCATTAGTGCATATCCTATTATTTTAGCATGATCAAAAGCAAGCTCCCCGCTTTCTGCTATTTTTATCCTGTTTTCCCCGCGCTCTTCACTGTCAAATATTAATCCGGCATTCAGGACAGCTTCTCCGTTATCAAGTTTGATATTGAATTTTCCGTTATCCAAAAATTCATATGTAAGCTTAAACCATGAAACTGCACTTGCATCTGTAGCAGCTTTCAGCTCTATATTTCCAGGTTTTATTAACGCCATATATGCAGTACTGATTATTCTCATTCTGGGATCACGTTCTACATTTCCGAATGTATACAGCTGCTCCATATACAGATCATCAAGGTTAGTCTCTTCTTTTAATTCCCTGTAGGCACTTTCTTCCACACTTTCGTTTATTCTTACGAATCCTCCGGGAAGTGCCCAGTTATTTATAAAAGGATGCTCTCCTCTTTTTATTAATAATAAATATAAATTTTGTTCAGGATTTTTTCTGTAATTCCCGGTTTTTGTCTCAAATATACTGAATATCACATTATCCACAGTAACTGACGGTCTTTCAAATTCCGAAGGATCATAATTTTTCAGGAATTCCTCTTCACTTATATGTTTCTTCTCTTCCTCTGCTTTCATTTTAATACCTCCTTTTTTGATATTATCTTTTTGATATTATCAAATATATAATATCATTTTTTTTGAATATGTCAAGATATTTTTTATCTCCATAAAAAAAGAACTGCATCTATATCACAGTTCTCAGTGTTTTGAGTATACTTATTTTTTATTAAAATCATTTGCCGAATATTACTTTGATTCAGAAATTTTATTTATTTTCTCTATTAACAGATTTTCGTCATCTGTAAATACCATATCGGATATTTCCACATACTTTTCGGGTTTATACCATTTATACTTATTTTTATAATAAGCTTGGAGCTTTTCGTCCTTAAAGCTATAACCTCTTAATGCATACGAGAGATTTCTTATATATCTTAATTCCTCTTTTGAATACTTCCCTAAATCTTCTGCTAAATATTGTTTTATCTCTTTTCTTACTTCTATTATTGCATCTGTTTTTTCTTTAAAAGTCTCCGCTTCTTCAGCCGGTACCTTTACATCTTTACTAATCGGGATATACCAAAAAAACTGTGAAAAATATTTTTTTAATCCGGGATTGGAAAAATCATATCCTGCTGCTGCATATGGATAATTCCTCAGTATTCTCAGTTCTTCCTCATTTCGTGCATAGATCTCCTGATTATAAATTCTGCCGTAAAGATATGTAAGATCATCTTTATACAGCTTTTTTCCGTTTGACTGCGGAAGCATATAGAGTCTGCCGGTAAAAAAGTCTATATCAAGTATTTCTATATCAAATTCCGGTGAAAAATTTTTAGTTTTATATCTTACATAACCATTTTTTATTTTTACAAAAAAAGTATCTGGCTTTTCACCGGTATACTGCAAATACTTTCCGCTCTCTATTCTTCCTTCGCCAAATACTTCCCAGTCTATTTTTTTATTATTTTTCCAAAAAGTATAAGGAAGCATAAAAAAGCTGTTTTCCCCCATATCAATAACAAGCTCAAAATCATCTACCCTTTTATTTTTCCATTTTGAAATTGTTGTTATTACATAAGCATAGTCCCGTCCGTCTATACCGCCGGAACCGCTGTAAATATAGCTGTGCTCTACTACATTATCACCTTTTTTAAATGGCGCATCAAAGTAATAGACATAGCCTGTCACATCATGCTCAGCTGATTCTTCCATTTCCTCCGCTGCTTTTTTCAAAGCCGGATTTGCAGTAAATGGTGATTTATCAAAGTTCTCTACTTTTGAAACTATTTCCTGACCATTTACCATGGTTTTAAAATCAGTCATAAACAATTCTCCCTGCTGCTGATCAGGCGGAGTTATAAATCCTATTTTCTTTACCTCATTTACAGGACTGTTAAAAACAAACCTTACATTTATTTCCATTCCTTTTTCTGTGAGCTTCATAACTATTTTTTCACTTTTTATGGAAACATCGGAAATCTCAAGAGGTATAAGATGTTCCCCCTCAGAACCAAACTCCCAGTCATTGGAAAAAACCGCAAAACATAATAATGTCAATATCAAAAAAATTAATTTCTTCATTTTATCCTCCATTTTTAAAAAGTTCATATTTTCTGCTGTTTTATTTTTCTGAAAGTCCGAATTTCTTTTTTAATTCTCTGGCTTTTTTTGCAGTCTTCGGACTTGTATTTTTGAGATTTGCCAGTATTTTTTCATTTATCTCATTTTTATATGATGTTTTTTCATAAAACTCCTCAAATATAACAAACATGTCATAAAGAAGCAAGGCCTTTTGATTCTCTTTAAATTTACATATTTTCTCCATATTCAGATAAAGCTTCATTACCTTATCAATATAGTCAGGATGCTGTCTCAGAATTTTTCCGGTATTTGTTACACAGTCTCTGGCTGTTGTGATCTTCTTGTCATTAATAAACATAAAATATTTATCAGAAATTTTATCAAAAAGCTTTTCTTTATCTGCCGTAATAAGATTAGAGAGCATAACCAGGCCTATAGTCCTGTGATAAGAATTTTCATGATCAAGCAGTTTTTCGAATTTTTTCCAGTCTTTATAGAATAATTTCGGATTTTTGCTGCTTGCTTTATCAAGAATATAATAACAATGATAATAAACCATAATATATCTGTTAGTTATCATCTGACTGACCAGCTCCGTGCGTATTTCTTCGTTTTTAACAGCAAGAGCCGCATATTTTTCTATATCTGCATCCGCATCTGATATCTCCTTCAAAAGAATTTCTTTCTCCATAACTCCTCCTTCATCTGAATGAATTATTCTTATTATAGCATAAAAAAATAATTTTCTTCATTAAATCAGTTTGTTTATTTCACAGTTTTTATGAAAACAAAAAGGCTGGAACACAATCCGGCCTTTTTATCCCAAATTTACATTTACATATTTGTTTTCAAATCAATCATACTACTTTATTTTGAAAAACACAAGCATTACACTGTATCTTTTTTTTCTGCGAAAATTATTCACACAAAACCTAAATTACAGAAATAATATAATTAACTTGCTTTTTTATTTTATATATTATAAAATTTAAGTGCTAAAAATTTTTTTATTTTTAACAGATTATACTTTTTGTATAATCTGTGTGACGGGCTGAAATGCCCGTTTTTTTTTCAGTTATATTACTATTCTCTGAAATATGTTGACTTTTTTTTAAGGTACCTGTAAGATTTATATATAAATAAAATTATGGAGGAAATACCATGGATGAAAAAAAAGGAAACCTTTCCAGCCAGTTTGCTGCTCTAACATGGCTTATGCATAAATATCACCAGCGTGGTCATCATAAGTTATTCGGCCCCGGAGTTTTACCGCACAGAGGACAGGGAAGGGTAATAAAGCTTCTGAAAATACATCCCAAAATCAACCAGAAAGATCTTTCTTATCTGCTTGATATCCGTCCGCAGTCTTTGGGCGAGCTGCTATCTAAGCTGGAAAAAAACGGATATATACTTCGTACTCCTTCTGAAAATGATAAAAGAGCTATGATTATTGAATTAACTGAAAAAGGAACGGAGCTGCCCGATGAAGCTGAATCAGACTTTGATTTCAGTTCTGTTTTCGACTGTCTTAATAATGAAGAAAAAAATATTCTGAGCGGATATCTTGAAAGAATTACAGAAGCTCTGAAAGAAAATATGAAAAACGAAGCACCTGATCCTGATTTTCGCGAAAATGTATTTAATCGTTTTTTTTCTGATGAACATATGAAAAAAAACTTTGGTTTTCCGCCCGTTGGAAAAGCAGGACATCCGTGCCGGAAAAAAGAACATGATAAGAAATAATTTATAATATTCTTATTTTTAAAAAATATTTTAGTCTATATTTTCCCTTGATAATACAAGGGATTTTTTTATTTCCTAAAAAAATAAACAGGTACCTTAAAATTTTTCTTGACAATATATAAAGGTACCTGTATAATGAAATAGTAAGGTACCTTTTATATTAAAAATTTCAGGAGGAAAAAATATGAATAATACTATTGAAAGAGAAAATAATTTATTTAAAAAAGTGGCATCTATGACTTGGGTTTTACATAAATACCATCAAAAAAATCATCATAATTCCCAAAATACAAAAAAACATTATGAGAAATATACTGAAAACAGAATTCTTGCTTTACTAAAGCTTCAGGAAGATATCAGCAGTAAAGAGCTTATGTTTATTTTAGGAATTCCAAAGCACCATTATAAAGAAGCTGTAGAAAAAATGGAAAAAGAAGAGTTCATTCTGCTTACTGATTCTGACAATGATACTATTTTAAAGCTTACAGAAAAAGGCAGATCAGCAGAAATTAAAAATAAAAAATCAGAATTTGATTCGATTTTCGACTGTCTTTCAGAAGAAGAAAAAGAAAATTTCGGACATTATATTGACACTATAGTATCTTCTGTTAAAAGTAAATTTGAAGATAATTCTGATAATGATACGGAATTCTTTGATAATTTTCATAAAGAAAGAGATGAATTCTGCAGAAGAGATTTTACACATCCCAGAATGGACGGAAAAGAATTTTATAGATCTTTTCTGCTAAATCATGGAATGGACAGTAATTTTAGCAGATGCGGCGAAAAACGTAATCCTCACAGACATCCTGATTTTCACGGCAGACACGGCATGGAAAGAAGGGGACACGGCAGACATGACTCACACAGAGATTTCATGTTTGAAAGAGACCCGAGATTTGATAGATCTGACAAAAGATTCGATACGAGAAATGAAAGATGCGGATATACTCATGGTCATGATTTTCATAGAGATTTTGACAGAAACAGGGATTTTGATAAAGGATATGATATGGAAAGTGAAAAATGCAGACCCGGACATGATATTCCGGAAGACTTTGAAATTTTTTATCATAAAAGAAAAATCTGATAAAATTTGTAATTCCCATACTCAGAAATACAAAAAATACTGCAGCAGATGATAATTCTTCAGCAGTATTTTTTATTATCCGAAAATTCTAAATAAGTCTAAAATTCCTTTATTATTACTGATCGTCTGTTTTTATAATAACTTTTACAAAAAATTCTTCCCTTTTATAAAGTTTCCCAAACATTTCCGGAGCTTTATTCAGTGTTATTCTGTGTGTTATTAACGGCTTTATATCTATTTTGCCTTTACTCATACAATTTAGTGCAGTATTCCATTCTTTCCCGGGAAACGGAGCTGATATAGAATTCCACGAGCCTGCTACCTGCAGCTCATTTCTTATAATTTTTTCAAAATTCTCTCTGGGAAGCGGCACATCACCATAAGGAATTCCTAATAATAAAACTGTTCCGCCTTTCACAGCCATAGAAAGAGAATCAGCAATTCCTGAAACACTTCCGGAAGATTCTACTGTTATCTCTACTCCTCTGTTTTCTGTTATATTCATAAACTTTTGAAAATAACTATCCTCAGTTACATCAAATGTGTAATCTGCTCCGGTCTTTTCGGCAATTTCCAGTTTTCTACAGTCTGTATCAAATGCATAAACCACGGAAGCTCCGAGTATCTTTGCCCACTGCACTGCTAAAAGCCCTATTGTTCCGCAGCCTATCACTGCTACCTTATCTCCTGCTTTTATATTTATCCTGTTATATCCGTGGACTACCACACACAGCGGTTCTATAAAACTGGCAGTTTCGTAATCCATATCATCAGGTATCTTTATTACATTTGCTTCGGGAATTTTTATATACTCGGCAAAGGCTCCTTTTTTATGACCGCCCAGCACCTTCAGATCAGTGCATTTTGAAAATTTTCCCTGTCTGCAAAATTCACATTTATAACATGGGAAGCAGGGGCAGGCAGTAACTCTATTCCCTTTTTTTATACTTTTTACATTATCCCCCGTTTCAGCAACTATTCCGGAAAATTCATGTCCCCAAGTCAAACCGGGATTATATGAACCTATTTTTCCGAATCGTGATATATCTGAGCCGCATATACCGGCTCTTTTTACCTTTATTATTACATCATCTTCATTTTCTGTTAACGGCATTTCTGTTTCTTCATACCGTACATCCTGTTTGCCATACAGGTTTAAAGCTTTCATAAATACAGCCTCCTGTTTTTCTTTCCAATAATTCTTATTATAAATTTCGCTAAAAATTTTTTTATTTCAAGAATTTTAATTGGATTTCAGAATTCTTATTTTATTTTTTACTACTTTCTTTACTTCTTCCAAAACTTTATTTGTAGTAGTCACTATATCATATTCATTATTATTTTCCATATATACTTTGCCGTATGTTTCTATCATTTTTTGCTTTAACTCTGATGAAAAATTTATTTTTACTATTTTGTATTCTTTCAGATATTTCAGATCCTCTTCCCCAATTCCGGAACCACCGTGAATAACCAAAGGTACATCTGTTTTTTCCCTGATCTCTTTCAAAAGCTGAAAATTCAGTTTCTTTTTTTCCAGACCGTGGGAATTCCCTATTGATACAGCAAGCATATCGCAATTGGTTTTTTTATGAAAATCTTCTACCAGTTCAGCTGATGTAAAATTATTTTTTTCTTCTACTTCCCCTTCATCTTCTTTTCCGCTTATTTCTCCCAGTTCAGCTTCTACCATTATTCCCAGTATATGTGCAAATTCTGCTGTTTCTTTTGTCAGTCTCACATTTTCTTTGTATTCTAACATAGAGCCGTCTATCATAACCGAATTAAAACCAGAAAATACTGCTTCTCTTGCATTCTCGAATTTTTTCCCGTGATCTAGGTGTAAGGCACAAAGCACGTTTTTCTTTTCTGCCATTTCCTTCACTACTGAATAAAGCACCTTATATCCTGAAAGTTCTATACTTTTCGGCGTACTTTGTATTATTACCGGATAATTTTCTTCTTCCGCAGCTTCGAGTATACTTCTGCACATCTCTATATTATGTACATTAAAAGCCGGTATTATCATTTTATTTTCCAATGCTGTTTTTATCAGTTCTTTTGTATTTACTACTGCCATTTTCCCTCCTACTTATGCTGTTATTATTATTTTCAGACTTTCATTTCCCGGATCCGCAGCCAGTTCTATGGCTTCTTTCAGCTTTTCCAGCGGAAAAGTATGTGTGATCATATCTTTTATATTTATTTTCTTTTTTTCAATTATATCCATAGCTTCTGGAAAATCATACGGAGTTACCGAATATGTTCCTATTATCGAAATTTCATCTCTGAAAAATCTTCCTGCATCTATTTTCACCATATTGTCTTTATCAAAAGGTGAAAAAACTATTATTTTTCCTCCTCTTCCGAGTAAGGATACTGCTTCGGCAAGCAATGAGGAATTTCCAGCTGCTATTATTATTATGTCCAGTCCTTTCCCGTGAGTGATCTCATTTACTCTTTCGCCGAGATTTTCATTCAGAACATTAATTGCATATTCTACACCCAGCTCCTTTGCTTTCCTTAATTTAAATTCAGAAATATCCGTAATTATTACCTTATCAGCTCCTTTTAATTTTGCGAGCTGACCATGTATTGACCCGATTTGTCCGGCCCCCATTACCATAACACTGTCACCGGTCTGTATGTCCGCAGCTTTTAATCCGTGAATACAGCATGCTACAGGCTCTGCCAGAGTGGCTTCCTCTACTGATACTCCGTCAGGCACTATATGTACAAGATGCTTGACATGCTCTTCGGGAATTCTTATATATTCGGCAAAACCGCCCGGCTCTATATTCGTATTCTTAAACTGTCCGCATAATGTATACTGTCCTTTGTTGCAGTAATGACATGTAAAACATGGTACATGGATTGCTGTTATTATTCTGTCTCCTATGTTAAATCTGTCTGTATTTTTACCCTTTTTCACTATCTTTCCCACTGCTTCATGACCTAACACCACAGGCCCTTTTACTGTCCCGTCCAGCGCCTTATGAATATCCGTTCCGCAAAGACCGCATGCTTCCATTTCCATAAGTATTTCTCCGTCTCCTATTTCCGGAACTGATATTTCCTCATACCTGATATCCCCTTTTTCATAATATATACTTGCTTTCATTCTTCCTCCGTTCCGACGTTTTATCCCATTCATGTTTTGATATTTGAACAGGATAATGAAGTAGTGATAAATATTGATTTAAGACAAACTATTGATAAAATTTCTTTTCAATATCTGTTTTAAAATTATAGAATGGTCTGTAAATCTCATTAAAAATTTTAGTGTAATACTCGACTGCTCTTCTATCCGGTTTTATTTTTCTTATAGTTTCATTTTTCTCAGTAATATTCAAATCCTTTATATAACCGTTTTTATAAGCACCCAGCATTGCAGTTCCTTTGCTTACAGCCTCTTCTATTTCATATGCTGCTATATCTCTGCCAAGTATATCTGCCTTTAATTTCAGCCATAATCTGTTCCTGCAGGCAGATCCAATTACTTTTATTTCGCTGAATTTTTGTACTGTCAGTTCTTCTATGGAGTTCAGCAAATTTTTTAATTCAAAGCATAAGCCCTGAAATATAATAAGTAATAATTCTTCTTTTGTTGTTCCTTCAGTAATCCCGTAGAATAATGCTCTGGTTTTTATACTTCGGACCGGCGGTCCGCTTCCTCTCAAATGCGGGATAAAAATCCCTTCTGCCTCTGGTAAATAATCCTTCTGCATTATTTTTTCATAAAGATTTTCTGTCATTCTGTAAAATTCATCTTCAGAAATATCAAATTTTTTCCTGAACCATTCTATTGCATATCCTGCTGAAGGAAGTGATGAGTATATTGTGTAAAAATCTTTTAGTACATGAATACCATTTGAAAAATTAGAATCAAAGAATTTCTCTCCAAGCCCCGGTTCCCTTCTCAAAAATAACAGCCCTTCTGTTGTTCCCGTAGAATTTAATATGCCGTTTTCATCATAAAGTCCTGCCGCTGCTGAACCGCACATATGATCATGACCTGCTGTGGAAACTGTTGTTTTTACACTTAATCCTGTTTTTTCTGCTGTTTTCCCGCATACTGCCCCAGCTGGTTCACCTGATTCTGCCAGTTCAGAAAATACATTCTTTTCTAAGTCTGTATCTTTTAATATTTCTTCAGCCCACTTTTTATTTTTTATATCCAAAGCCATTGTACGTGACGCAAGTGAAAATTCAGCTTTTCTTATCCCAGTGAATTTATATGTAATATATTCAGCCATACAGAGCCATTTTCTGTCCTTTGGATATTTTCCCGTATTTTCTCTGATCCATAATATTTTATTCAGGCTGTAATTGCTATGTGCAGGAAGTCCTGTTATATTGTATATTTTCTGTCTTCCTGTTTTTCTGATTACGGATTCACAAACATCCTTTGTTCTTGTATCGTACCATGTCATTGCAGGACCTGTTATATTTCCGTCCAAATCTGTCAAAACTCCTGCTTCTCCTACGCTTGCTACAGATATATGCTTTATTTCGTCCGGATCTTTTACAGCTTGCACGATTTCCCGCATTCCTTCCTCTATTCCTGTCCAAAGCTTCTCCACATCAAAGTCGCTGCTGTCTTTCGTGATTATTTTAGGTGTAACAAAGGAGTACTTTGATATCAGTGAAAAGTCATGCTTTGCAAAAAGACATATCTTGCAGTTAGTGGTTCCTACATCAATTCCTATAAAATACATTTTTTCTCCCTGCCTTTTTATTCTGCTTTCATCTCTTTCTTTGTAGCTTTATATAAAAATGCAATAATAGCCAGTACTATAGGTACAAATATCAAGGCTGTAAAATTACCTTCAAAAATCTTTACCATCCAAAATCTAAAAGGATTTCCGCCGTCAAGAAGGCTTGAGATCTCGCTTGAAGTTCCCAGCGGGAAATCTATGCTCTTTGCTATTCTTGTAATAACAGGGGCTATTGCTGAGGCTACATACAGATTCCCTATTAAAATAGGTATTCCTATAATGAATGATCTTATTACATTTCCCTTACATGCCAGTACTACCATTGATATAGGCACCCAAAGATTGGCAAGATCCCCCAGAGGAAGAAGTCTGTTCCCCGGAAGAATAACCGCGAGTAAGATTCCCATAGGTATCAGCATAAGAGCTGTTGCTATTACTGACGGATGTCCCACTGCCACTGCTATATCCAGTCCGATATACAGGTCATCCCTGTCGGGATATCTTTTTCTGAGGAAGTCTCTTATTGCATCTGATAAAGGTAGCAGACCTTCCATCAAAAGCTTTACCATTCTCGGCATAATAAGCATTACCGCTCCGAGATTTATACCCAGATTCAGAACACCTTTCAGATCATACTTGGCTAATATTCCTATAACAACCCCCAGAATAAGTCCTATCATCATCGGCTCTCCGAAAACCCCGAATCTTTTCTGAATAGTTTCAGGATCGGCGTTTAATTTGTTTAACCCGGGAATTCTGTCAATTATTGCATTTCCAAGCAATCCTATAGGAAAGAATATCGCTGATGACAGAGTAGGCAGTGATATTCCCGGAAGATCAAAATATTTCTGAACCATAGGTGCACACCAGTCTGCCAGCAAAAATGTTATTACAGCTGTTAGTCCTGCTGCAAAAAGACCTAAAAAGAAATTTCCAGTACTGCTGTATACCAAAGCTCCCACAAAAGCAAAATGCCAGTAATTCCACATATCTATATCTACTGTTTTCGTCCAGTTAAAAGTAAGCATCACTATGTTTATAATAATAGTAAGAGGCACTACGAACGGTGCTATTCTTGATGCCCATGCTATTGCTGCCAGAGGTGTCCATCCCAGATCCACTACAGGAAGATTTATTCCGGTTTCTTTTACCATATCAAGTGCTGCCGGTCCCAGGCTGTCTACCAGAAGACCAAATACCAGAAATATTCCGACAAAGCCCATTCCTATTGTCAGAGCTGCTCTTAATGCCCTGCTTACCTTTACTCCCAGACACATCGCCATTATGAATATAACCACAGGAAGCATTACCGTCGGTCCCATGCCGAGAATATACTGAACTGCCTTTAATAATGTTTCAGCCATTACTTTCTCCTCCTTTTAAAATATCTACTATTTTCTTCAAAAGAGCCTCTTCTCCTATACCTGTAATTAACGGTAATCCGTTTATTATAGGTGTTTTCAGATTGTATTTCACCCCTGAGGTAACTACTATCAGATCTGCCATCCCGTCCTGCGAAGGTATTGTCCCTACATTAGACTGCATTGGTTCTACTTCTATACCTTCTTTTTTGCAGTATTGAAGTACTTTTTCCGTAGCAACGGTAGATGTTGCTATCCCGCTTGTACAAGCGAAAATAATTCTTTTTTTCATGATTTCCTCCTAAATTTAATTTTTCAACTGAAATAATATTTTTTCCTTTATAGCAGTTTTGCCCATATTACTGAAAACCCCAGCCATTCCGTAAGACGGACAAAACTGCTATAAATATATAAAAAGCTTTTATTTCAATACATCTTTTAAAATTTTTATTACCTCATCCTTGTCAGAACTCTCCAGAATCTGTTCCAGCTTGTCATTTTCCTGAAAAAGCTCTATCAGCTTTACAAGAAAATTAATATGGGTATTATGCTCTCTTATTAATAACCCGAATATTATTTTCACATTTAATTTTTCTCCGTTATTTTCCGCATTATTAAACTCTATTCCTTTTTTACTGGTGATTACAAATAAATTTTCCTTTAATATATATTTGGAATCTATATGCGGAATAGCCACATTTATTTTCTCAAGTTCCATTCCTGTGGGAAAAGTATTCTCCCTTTCCAGCACTTTTGGAAGATATTCCTCTGTTACATATCCATCTTCAAGAAGAATTCCGTTTATAAAATGAAACACCTCCTCTTTATTCCCAAAATCCCTGTGCAGAAAAATATACTTTTTGTCTAAATTTTCAATTATTGCCATTTGTATAGTCCTTTCCTGTTATTTATATTTTAAAATTTCAAAATTTTTATCCTTTATTTTTTCAAATTTTTCAGCCATCAGATTATATAATTTTATCTCATCTGTAATTTTTTCTGCTTCATCCAGAAAATCAGTTTCGTCTATAATTTTTTTCAGCTGCAAAAATGCGTTTATATGCTCTTTTTTGTCCAATGTAGCCAGCATTACTATATTTTTTATTTTTATATTTTCCGGAAACTCAATTTCTTTCTCTAATTTCAAAAAACTCATTCCGGTTTTAAAAACACTTTTTTTCATGCTCCCGTGGGGCAGTATTATATTTTTCCCTATAAGCATATACATACCCTTTTGAAAAATTATCTCTATGCACTCTTCTATATAGCTTTCTTTTATATATCCGTTTCTCAGCAGTATTTTTCCAGATTCTCTTATTCCATCCTGCCAGTCTGCTACCTCCCGGATAATTTTCATATTTTCAGCCGGCAGTATTTCCGGAAGTGTTTTTATATACTCTGTTTCCTCCTCTCTGTTCACATTTAGATATAGTTCCAGTTCTTTTTCCAAAGCATTCCTGTTTTCTATTCTCCCGTGTTTTTCTATTATCTCCATTACTTTTCCCATACTTACATTTTCATATGTTTTTTCTTTAAGATACTTTTTTATTTTCTTCTCATCATCACTGCTTAGTATGGGACTCACTTTAATTACCGGTATTTCAGAATGATTCAGATTTATATCTATTGTGGATATAATAATATCTGTATCTTTTAGATCATAATCAAGAAAATTATTATAAGGAATTACATCTGTAATGTTCAGCAGGTATCTCTCTTTAAGATTCTCCACCAGAAGTCTGGATGTCCCGTAACCAAAATTACAGACTATCAGAATATTATTAATATGACGGTTCAGCTTTTTTCTTTTTCTGTCTATTGCGAGCTTAAAATATATTGTCAGATATGCAAGCTCCTCTATCTCCATGCTCTTTCCGAGATAATCCTCCAGCGGTTTTACGGATTCTTTCACTATATCAAGCAATGCCGCATATTTTTCCGTAATCTCATTCAGATCAAGTTTTTTCAGCCTTATATTATTTTTTATTCTGTATATTGTAGGTCTTATATGATTAATCAGCCCTTCTTCAAGCAGATTATCATTAACAATTGAAATATCCAGCTTCTCATCTACATTTTTTATAATTTCCCTGATAAGTGTCTCTGTCTGTATCCAGTTCTCATAAAATGAGTAATCAAAGTTATATGAGTGTGTTCCCAAAAGATATTCCACAAATTTCAGTATTTCAAATTCATTGCTGCCAAATCTGTTATATTGGTAATTCCAATCCTGAATAAGCCTGTTTAATTTTTTATACTCATTTGTTGCCCTTAGAAAATTTTCGTTTGAGATGTGCTCTTCCTGAAGCTGATCCTCTGTTTTTCTGCTGTGGATAATAAGCAGATATATGATTAATACCTCAAACCCCTCATCTGAAATCATCTTCTTTATTTTTTCTTCGATTTTTTTCAAAAAATTAAAATACAGCTTTATATCTCCTGTTTTCATCTGTTTTATAAGATTATTCACTGCTCTTGAGACAGGCTCTGCTGCTTTTCTTATTTCTATACTGTCAAAATTCTTTATACAGAAGTACTTTAATATATATTCCAAAAGCAGTTTTCTTATATTATTTTCGTTTCCCACAAGTATAAGACCCTTTTTTGGTCTTGAAATAAATGAAAATCCTTGTTTATGAAGCTCCTCCCGTACTTCCTTCATATCATTTTTCAGTGTGCTTTTTCCTACATTCAAAATTTTTTCAAGAGTTCCGAACTTGAAACCGTCTTCTGAAATAAGAGAAAAAAAGTAAATTATTTCCATTCTCTCATATCTATTAAAATTATAATTTCCAAGATCAAATTCTTCCAGAAATTTCCCCAGATTTTCATTTTTCCTGCTTAATACTGCCCTGTTCTTTTCTATTCTCAATTCTGCCTTCATATTACTTTTTTGGAAAACATAATTCAGATTTTCGAATCTGGTTCTTATTGCTCTTTCTGTTACATTTATGTCTTTTTCCAGTTTCTTTACAGAAACAGAATTTTCATTCAGAAAAAATTCCAATATGCCGATATCTTTTTTATCTATTAACATACTCATCTTCCTTTCGTTATAACTATACCTTAAAAATAAAATAAAAAAAGAGATAAATATCTTCGCGTTTTTTTGAAGTAATCTATCTCTTAATTTTTTCTCAAATTTTCTGTTCTGTTATTTATAAATACTATCTGCTATAAATATTACCTTATGTTTAGATTTTATATTAATACTTCTCTTTATATTCTTTATTCAAAAAGTCTGTTCTCTATAGCCTCCTGAAGCTGCATATGATCTTTTTTTGTCTGATCGGCATACTTTGAGGCAAAATCAGCTACTGCCCCGGCAAATGTATCAGACTTGCCGAGATAATCCGATATGGCAAAACGGTTTCCCGTATTGGCATGTGCATAGGCAAGAGCCGTGCCGCATGCCTGCCCGTAAAGGTCAAATCCTTCTTCCCTGATTTCTTCCATTGGTATGGAACCTTTCATATTCCAAAGCTGCCTTACATAAAAGTCCTTATCATTCAGTTTTCCCCATCCGAGAAAAATATCACTTCCTGCCTGTATAGCTCTCTGTCCCGCCACTACACGATGACCTCCGTTAATATACGCATCTGTATTCAGATACGGCTCAAACACAGATTTAGAAGCTCCTTTTACCTGCATTATCAAAGGATCGTTATCATCTTTTCCCAGAAGGAGAACAGCAAAACACGGTGTTCCTACACTTCCTATACCAACTACCTTTCTGACTATATCTGTTACTCTGAATCTGTTCAGAATAAGTCTTTTTTCACTTGAAAGGGTTTCACGATAACTCTTCATGCCGTTATTCACAAAATTCAAATCCTCATCACTAAAAACATGCTCTATTAAAGGAGGATTTTCTATAAATTTTCTTTCCCCGTTTACTATATGTGTGAATTTTTCCATTGCTTTTTGGCTCGTGCGGCTTCGTGCCTTGGCATTTACTTCATCGAGCTTTTTTCTCATCTTTTCTTTTTTTATATCAATATCATCGATTTTTATCTTCTTATACCATAAATCAAGGGTATTCATTTTAGTCGTTTCTTTCATAGTATCTTTATATGACTGTACTGCATTAAAAGCATATTTCAGACATTCTTTTCTTCCGATGCCTATAGATTCCCCGCCTAGTATAATACTGGCAGCAAGCCGTTTCAAATCCCATTCCCACGGTCCTTTTATAGTTTCATCAAAATCATTTATATCAAAAAGCAAGGTTCCTTCCGGAGAGCCGAATATCCCGAAATTGCCAATATGCGCATCACCGCAGATCTGAACATGTATTCCTGTGACTGGTGTTTTTGCCAGATCATGTGCCATCACTGCTGCTGCGCCCCTAAAATATGTAAACGGCGATACTGCCATACGTTCATATCTTATTGGTATTAATTTTTCAATTCTTGCTTTATCTTGTTTTCTTAATATGGAAAGCGGATCTCTTTTTGGTGCAATTTCCCATTTAGAGTGACTGCTTCTGGGAACTTTTTCCCTTATCTCTTTCCAGTTTTCTCCGCTGCCGTTGTTTTGCATATTACTCACCCTTTCATTATCCGTGTTAAAGTAAGTGTTACAAAAACCTTATAATACCTGTGCTGCTATATAATGAGAATATAGCATATTATCTTTGTAATTGCAAAAAAGATTTTCATTATTTTACTAGTTTTATTTAACGTAAAAGAGCAGTTTTTTTATTTTTATCATTCTACATATTAAAAGGGAGCAGCCGCTGTTCCGGCCATTTATTTTCAGCCATACAGTCCGTTACTCCCTTATTATTATAAATTTATTATTTTGGTTGCAATTTTTCTGTTGAATGCACTGTCATGTTCCACATAAATTAGTGTAGGATTATAGTTTAATATTAATTCTTCTATCTGAATCCGAGAAATTACATCAATAAAATTCAGTGGCTCATCCCATATATAAAGATGTGCCGATTCACAGAGACTGCCTGCCAGCAGAACCTTTTTCTTCTGTCCTTCACTGTATTCATCTATCCTTTTGTCAAACTGTCCCCTGTCAAAATCCAGTTTTCTCAATATTGATTTAAAAAGAGTTTCATTTATTCCCCTGTCCTCTGCAAATGAGTTTAAAGTTCCCGAAAGAAAAGAAGCATCCTGCGGAACATACGAAATAGTTAATCCGCTTCCTGTCTTGATAAAACCCGTATGAGGTATTTCCTCACCTGCAAGAAGCTTTATCAGACTGGACTTCCCTGAACCGTTTTTTCCTTTTATTACTGCTCTGTCTCCATTTCTAACAGAAAAATCCACTCCTTCAAATAAGATTTTATCTCCATAAAATATTGATAAATCACTTACATCAACCAAAGAGCCCTTGGGATACACCATAGGATGAAGCTTCAGATTTTCGGCAGTTTCTATATTTTTCAAAAGACCTGATTTTTCTTCTATTGCTTTATTTTGCCTTGCTTCAATACTTTTTGATTTTTTCATCATTTTAGCAGATTTATGCCCCAAAAAACCTCTGTCTACTCCCTTTGTCCCAAATTTAGATTCCTCTGTTTTTTCAGACCATGAAGAAGTTCTCTTAGCCGCCTGCTTTAATCTGTTTATATCTTTTTTCAGTTTTTCATTTTCCGCTGTTTCAAAATTATCCTCTCTTTCCTTCTTCTGATTCCAGTCGGAAAAATTACCTCTTATAATATCTATATTTGTTTTATTAACAGATAATACATGGTCTATAATTTTATCCAGAAAATCCCTGTCATGTGAAACAAGTATAAATCCTTTCTTTTTCTTGAGATATTCTGCTATTGTTTCCTTTCCCTCTTCATCAAGATGATTTGTAGGCTCATCAAGAAGAAGAAAATTCTGTTCTTTCAGAAATAAAGCTGCAAGCAGAACCTTTGTCTGCTCTCCGTTGCTTAGCGTCTCAAACAGTCTGTACAGAACATCCTGATCCACATCAAGCAGTGAAAGCTCTCTGTTTAGCTCCCATACTTCATAGCTGTTATTAATTGAATCAATTATATCTATTGTGGTGCGTGATTTATTCTCTACCTCAAAAGGAAAATAATCAAATGTTACCGATGCCGAAATTTTCCCCCTGTAATCATATTTTCCCAGTAAAAGATTCAGCAGGGTAGTTTTTCCCCTACCGTTTCTTCCTATAAATCCCAGCTTCCAGTCTGTATCAATCTGAAAAGACACATCCTCAAAAATATTTTCAAAGCTTGTTTCATAACTAAATGTCAAATTTTTTATATCTATTAATGACATAAAATCACCTCCCTGTCAGTAAAACATCAGTTTCAGATTTACTCCCTATATTAAAAATAAAAAAGAGCCGCAGGAAAGTTCCGCAGCCCGAAAAGAAATAAAATAGTTTTCTAAACCAGTTATTTCATATATATTATATCGAGAGTAATAACTTTCCTGCCCGGAAAAAGCAAAATAAAACAGCCGCTGCTGTTCATATATGCTATTCCCGAATTATTAATTAGCAAGAAATATTATTCACCCTCTCAACTCCAATCTGTAATTTATTTAAAAATATTATAGCTTTTTATGTGTCAAAAGTCAAATTCTTTATCTGTAATTATTCTAATGATACCTTGTTAATTCTATCATAACAAAGTCTTCCTCGATTCTTTCCATACGGAATTCATCCACACACATCCCCACAAGATTCAATTCCGCTGAAACCTCACTTTCTCCCATGAGAACCCAGCCGTATTCCTCCATTGCCCTGTCTCTTTTTTGTGAAAAGCACTCTTTTATCAGGTCAAACTCCCTGTCTGTAAGCTTACCCAAAAAAATAGTAATTATTGTTTTTTCCTGTGAATAATTCAAATCCATTTTCAATTGATGATACTTCTTTTTAAGAAAAAAAGTCACAAGCTCATCTATAATTTTACCGTTTTTCTTTATCTCATTAATCATTTTAAGCCTTTCTTCTAAAGAGACTATCCATTATGCTGTGTATTATTCCTGCTACAAAGCCTCCTGCAAAACCGTTATTATAAAGATTCGCACCGCCCTGCCAGTCCGCTGTATACTGAACCAGACAAAAATGCATGACTCCCGCTATTATTCCTATAAAAAAACCATACTCTCCCGCCAGCGGAGCCAGCCCCGTAACAAAGATAATAGTCAGAATAACTGCCGGGGTAATTGTCGCATTGGTAGCTGCTATTATAAGCAGGCACCCTATTATTACCGGTGTTATATTTTTCGGATTTTTCCCGAATGCTGCAAAACCTATTACACTTATTATGGAGCCTACTGTTGCCCCGTTTAGTGTAAGTCCGGTACTCAAAGCCACCATTGTAAGCAGTAATCCTACGACACCCATATTAATAAGTGTCATTTCTTCGCCGAAAAGCCCGTAATAATCTGTAATTGCCCTTCCGCTCATAGACATCATTCTCTTATATTTATGCCAGCAGAAGCCGCCTTTTATAATACCGAACAGCAGAAAATAACCCGATATTGACAGCAGAATCATAAGAAGTATCTGATGGACATACTGAGACTGGTTTACATCTACCACTACATCAAGCTCATATCCCAGCGTCCTGAATATCCCCGTAAAAAGCATGGCAAATATCCCACCGGTAAAACCTATATTATAAAGGACATACCCATTATGAAACCTTATTATATGGCTTGCCAGAGGAACAAGTATAAAACCGTAAAAAATCTTTATGCTTATCCCCAGAATAATCCAGAATATATTTAATTCAATGGTGTTGGTAGCTATAGGAGCCAGCCCTGCCCCGAACATCGCTATTACAAAATACTGCCTGAATGGTTTGTTATTGAATCTTGAATATAGATAAACTCCTGCATATACAGGCAGAATATTATATATATTCTTACCAAAAAACGAAAATCCCATTGTTGTTAGTAAACCAGCCATAACAAATCCGTTCAGCTCAATTCTGTTTATTCTTTGTACAAACAAAGTAAAAGCCATGACAAAAAACACATTTAACAATGTAGGTCCTATGCCGCTTACTGATGTATAATCAGTAATAAGTGTATCCCTTGAGATAATCAGCCTCATCAGTCCCGTCCCTAATTCCTGAACAGGCGTTGTTACAAAAATTATTGCCAGAAAAAATATTAAAATTAAGTCAATATGTTCTATCTTTTTAATTATCATAAACCTCCCATTTTTACCTATATAAGATTATTTCAGATTTGTATCTGTAATATTTGGTATAATATTATACTACATCACAAAAAGATTAGTCAATTTTTTCAATACATTTTTTTACAGTTTCAATAATTTTTTTTATCGGATACACTTAAAGCTGACTGCTGAAGCTGCTATAAAACAGCCGCTCTTTTATTTTTCATTTTTTTGATAAAAAAATTCCTTTTGATTATTAATATATATTTTTTTTCTTTGTGTTTAATATATACTTTTTCTGTAAATCAATATTATTTTCTTACAATTTTCATTTTTATTAAAATATCAGATATTAAAATTATTTTAGAATTAAAATCCTGAAATTGTTTCATCTGTTACAAAATATTTTTTTCACATATGATAGAATACTAAGGATACATAGAAAGGAGAACAGATGTTTAGCGAAACTTTGGAAAAACTTGATGAATACGGAATAAAAAAAGTAAAACTTTTAAAACAGAGTAAAACAAAATACTTTATTGCTTCTATGCTTGCGGGATTTTATGTGGGACTGGGAATATTTCTTATTATGACAATAGGAGGAGTTACAAGCCAGAACGGATATCAGTACAAAATATTTATGGGTCTCGGATTTGGAATAGCACTAAGTCTTGTTATTATGGCCGGTTCAGAATTATTTACCGGTAATAATATGGCTATGTTTTCCGGTATGCTGAATAAAAAAATTACCATAAAAGACGGAATTAGTATATGGATATTCAGTTATCTCGGAAATCTTGCCGGCTCTATGCTTGTCGGACTGCTGTTTTTTCTCTCAAATGCGGCAAATAAAGATGTGGCTGGATTTTTACTGAATACTGCAAAGTCAAAGATGAATACGCCTGCACCGGATTTATTTTTTAAAGGTATTTTATGTAATATCCTTGTATGTCTTGCGGTTCTCTCAGCAGTTAAGCTCAAAGAGGAAACAGCAAAACTTATTATGATATTCTGGTGCCTTTTTGCATTTATAACTACCGGATTTGAACACAGTGTTGCCAATATGAGTCTCTTTTCGGCAGCATTGCTGTATCCGCATCCGCTGGAAATATCATTAATCGGTTTCGGGTATAATTTATTCTGGGTGACTCTGGGTAATATTATCGGAGGCTGCGCTTTGGGCGGCGCCTATTATATAATCGGCAAAAAATAAGTATCATGGAAGTAAAGAGAATTTTTCAAATAGAATTTTATAAAGGATATTTTCAGACAGCTTAATATATGCAAGTTCAAAAAATAATCCGAGAAATATATAAAGGGCTTATTAATAACAATAAGCCCCTTTTTATATCACAATATTTTAGAAATGAAAACTATATGATACTCCTGTACCTACAGTATAAATATCTCTGTCCTTTACCAACGGGCTGTCTGCTATGCTGTTCCCGTATCTTGTATAGCTGGCAGTAAGAAATACATTAAAACTCTTATTTATTTTTATCATACCTCTTACCCCTGTTTCAAAGTTAACAGAATCATCTACTTTATAGCTCTTGCCGTTATTAATCCCTCTTGCAGCCTCGCTGTCTTTTATTCCGAAATAATAGTCAGTATAATTTTCACTCATGTATTCTACTGCGGCATACGGCATAATCGTTACTCTTTCTCCCAGTGCAACCGGCTGATTGATTTCAGCTCTTGCCAGCATTCCGTCACTTTTATCAGATACATCCCCAGAAACATGAGCAATTATTCCTGTACCCAGAGGGCCAAAGTTATATTTCCCTCTTAATCCAAGATGAAAATCATCTTTTCTTTTATCCATATCCTTAAATTCATTTTCTAAATCTTTGGGTTTATAACCTGTATAAAGATTGTATCTCCCGTAAGCTGTAAAAGTAAGGTTTTCCTTGTCATAAAAGCGATATCCAAGCTCCACGGGTGCTTCGTAATAAAAATTTTTATATCTGACTCCCACCACTGGAAGCGGCAATACTTCATCATTATCCTTTTCTTTATAAACACTGTTTCTGTAAAATACACCCAGACCTAAGTCTATACTGTTTTCTCTTTCTTTTTCTGCAAATGATACTGTTGATACCAATAAAGCCAATAATACTGATAATTTTTTCATAAATTTTCCTCCTGATTTTTTGTATTTATTATTAATAATATACGCTGTTAATTTTTTTATTTTTAACTGATTCTGCTTTCTGTATTTTTATCTAAAAATCCATCTTCATAAGCCATTCTGAAAGTCTTTCCTCACGCTTTTTATATTCATTTTCATATTTCCCGAGATGGTATTCGCCGGTTATGCTTCCGTCTTTCATAAAAAGTATTCTTTCACTTCTCAAAGCTACTTTTATATCGTGAGTTACCAGCAAAACTGTTGTTCCTTCTTTATTTATTCCGCATATGATATCCATTACATCATTGGCATATTTTGAATTCAGGGCACCTGTCGGCTCATCCCCGAACAGAATACAGGGGTTATTTATAAGTGCTCTGCAGATTCCTGCTCTCTGAAGCTGTCCGCCTGATACCTCTGTAATATCCTTTTCTGCGAGCTCAAAAATTTCTGTTTTTTTCATCAGCTCTTCTGTCTTTTTATTTATTTCTTTTCTGCTTTGCTTTTTTGCCACATATGCAGGAAATGCAATATTATCGTAGATATTCATATTTTTTAAAAAATTTATATGCTGAAAAATAAAACCAATTTTTTCGAGACGTAATTTTGAAAACTCATTTTCCGAAAAACCGGATATTTCATTCCCTTCAAAAATAAGATTTCCTGATGTTATTCTGTCCATTCCGCTTATATTATAAAGAAGTGTTGATTTACCCGAGCCCGACGGACCCATCACAGATACAAATTCTCCTTTTTTTATCTTTATATTTATATTCTTCAAAACATCCTGCTTTATATTTTTATCAAATACATATGTTTTTTTTATATCCTTTGTTTCAAGTATTGTTTCCACAGTACCTCCTGTTCTATCTTTACTATTTTTCCATTTCATATTTTTTTACTGAATTTGTAGCCTGTAATGTAGTTATTACTACAATTGCAGTTAATACTGCCGGACATAAAATATATCCCTGTAACGGATCTATCACAAATTTGATTTCTGCTGCTCCTAAAAAGGACCACATAATACCTGTTATTTTTTGTCCAGCTGTATTGGCAGCAGCAGTTCCCAGCAATATTCCCGGAATGATAACCGAGATCATTCTTGTTACATACTGTATCTTTATATTTCTTACAGACAGTCCTATTCTTCTCAATATAGAAATCTCAAAACGGTCTTTCGACAATAACATTTTTAGAAACAATGAAGTCATAAGCATTAGTATTCCGGAGGCTGACAATATTGTAACCAGAGTAAAATTCTCAAGATATTTTACAGTTTCTCCCATGGTCTGATTCATATATTCTTCTGGATATGTTATTTTGGCTTCCGGGAATAATTTTTTATATGATGCAATCTTTTTATTAATATCTGTTCCCTCTTTTACATTTATATTTATTACATATCTTTGTTTTTCCCCGTCTCTGCTGTTAATTACCGCTTTCACGGTTTTTCCTCCGTTTGTAATATCCTGATACACCCCTGTTACAGTCATTTCTTTAATAGTGTCGTCTATTTTCAGTATTATTTTATCACCCGGATTTTTTCCGGTTTCTTTGCTGTTTAGATATGAAAGTGCTGCTTCTCCGTCATTTACCGGTACCTTTCCCTTTATATACCCGGCCGGAAATATAGTAAAATCTCCTGTTTCAATATCAATATCCTCGTAATCCCCGTCAGCACTCAAAATCTGAACCCTGCTTGTTGCCACTGGTGAAACTTCCTTTATATCTGCATCGTTTTTTATATATGTTATAATATCACTGAAATTTTCCTCTATTTTCGCACTCTGCTGTATGTCTATTCTTATATCACTTTCAGCTGCTCCGGTATAAACTATAAATGAAGGTGACTTTATTGTATTTAGAAAATTTACCGGAACGATTACCAGAAAAGAGCATATGAAAAAAATCATAAATAACAGTCTGTATAATTTGAATCTGACCAAAATATCTTTCATTCCCAGAAAAATATCCGGATTAAGTGATCTGAAATTTTTCAGATTCATCCTAAGGCTTTTTCTTTTATCCTTTATTCCTGTTCTTAAAGCTTCTACAGTGCTTATTTTCCTGAATTTTTTCAAAATAATCATGCAAAACAGCATTATCATAAAAAATATTAGTAATGATGTAAAAGCTGCAAAAATATATTCCGCTGCACCTGATGGTGCTTTTCCCATATAAAGGCTCATATCGGAAAGAAGAAAACCTTTCAGAAATACTGACAGCAAATATCCCGCTGCACATCCAACTCCTGATATTACTCCATATTTCACGGCATATATTTTTTTTATTTCTGTATTCCTTATACCTATTGCCTTCATTGTGCCGATTTCCCTGTAGTCTTCTTCTATCGACGCTAAAACGGTAAAACTCAGACACAACAGTGCTATTATATTTATAATTATACTTACCAGTATAACTGCCGCTGTTATTATTCCGTCTGTTATAGAGTTCAGAAGTATAAACAGACTGTGATCAATAACCGGACCATTCAGACGAAACGGCGCTTTACCGTATTCTGTTCTGAATTCTCCGAGACTGCTTGTATCATCCAGCCGGAATTCCAGCAGCTGTTCACTTTTTCCTATTTTAGTTCTTATGCTGTGAAAGTCTTCATCATTTATTACAAAACGTTTTGAATGTATGATTGCAGGATTCATCTGTGCATCCCTTATAAAATCTGAAATTATAAGGTCAGTACTAAAATCTCCGTCATATATTCTTATTTTATCTCCTTTTTTCAGCTTCTCTTTCTGCATATAATAAACAGGAACAGCTATCTTTCCTTTTTCCACATAAACCGGACTGTTATCCAATGTCAGCAGAAAATCAAAATCTTTATTCTGTCTCACCAAACTGATATCCATAATATCATTCTGCCCGTTTTCCTCTTTGCCGTTAAACAGTATATTCCGGCTTCCCATACTTATCATTTCTACTATCTGTACTTCTTTTACATACAGGCTTTCTGATACAAACCGACTGACAGCTGCTTTATCTATCTCACCGGAATTCATCTGAACGAAATGAGGCACTTTTGATTTTTCAAACAGATGTTTTACCGCTCCTGTAAGCCCTGCAGCCATAAAGCTTCCCGCAGAAGCAAACAGTGATGAAAGAAATATAAATAGAAATAAAGTCAGTATTGTTGCTTTATTCCTTAAAAAATCCTTTTTTACCATTCTCAAAATCATTTTATTCAAACATCCCCAATATAATTTTTTAATTTTTTTCTTCTTTTTTGCCCTTAAAAAAACTCATTACATTATATATCTTGTCAAATGCCCCGCCAAGTCCCTTTGAATCTGCCAGCTCTTCCTCCAGCACTTTTTCAAAAGCATCTATTACTTTTCTGCACTCTTCAAATTCCACTCCAGATCTTTCTGATACCTTTCTGGCTATTTCTGTTTTATTCATAATTTCCCTCCGTTATTCTTTATTATTAATACTATCTTTTACGACAGGACTCTCTGTCATAAAATCAAAACTTCCTTTTTCAGCTCCAAGGGACTTTTCCATGAGATAAGCCAAACCTTTAGCTTTTTGAATTTTCTCCTCCGCTGTCCATTGGAATACTCCTTCATCAAAAATCATATTCAGAATAACCAGTATATTTTCCACAGTCTCTTTTGGATACGGAGTATTAAAAACGCCCTCCTCTATCCCCTGAAGTACTACATCGGTTATTAAAGGTGTCAGACGCTCTATAGATATAACCAGACTTCTCAGATGCATTTCCGCGTCTCCTGCCTGATGAAATTCTTTCAGCATCTCATCTTTATTTTCTGCGTTAGTAACATCTTTGGTCAAAAGTATTGTGAGCTTTTCTATGGCAGTAAAGCTTTTATCTTCTATAATTTTTTTCACTGCTATTGTCCCCATATCTATATACCTCATAGCCACAGCATCCATTACTTCCTCTTTTGACTTAAAGTAATAGTAAAATGTCCCTTTAGCTATCCCGACTTCCTGCAAAATATCTATTATTGTAGTTTTCATAAAGCCTTTTTCGGCGAAAAGTTTTTCAGCAGCATCCAGTATCTCATTTCTGCGCTCATCAGGCTTTTTTACAATTCTCATTTTCATCACCTCTTTTCATAGACCGACCGTCAGTCTATAAAAAGTATATATTATTTTTTTTCTAAAGTCAAGATCTTTTTTCAAAACTTTGTAACTATGATTTTATAGAGCTCAATTGCTGCTTCTATTATTATTTTTTTCAATATAAAAAAATTTTTTTTAATAAATAATTGAAAATACTAATAAATTTGAAATATATGCTGAATTCATGATATAATTTTATATAAAAATTATATTTAAATTAGGAATAAGGAAGGTAGGATATTATGGGGATTATTCGTGCAATAGCCTCTGCCGCTGGAGGTTCTCTTGCGGATCAATGGCTCGAGGTCATCGAAGCTGACAATATGAGTGATACTACTGTTATGGCCGGCGGTGTTGCTGTACACCGGGATAGCAAACGTAACCAGAATAAAAAAGGAACAGACTATCTGATCACAGATAAATCTGTTATTATGGTCGGGCAAAATCAGTTCATGATGCTTGTAGACGGCGGAAAGGTAATAGATTACAGTGCTGAAGCAGGTTATTACACTGTCAGTAACAGCTCTGCCCCGTCTTTATTTAACGGCAACTTCAGCGAAGCTTTGAAAGATACTTTTAACCGTATAAAATATGGCGGTGTTCCTTCAGCTTCACAGAAAGTATATTTTATTAATACACAGGAAATAAAAAATATAGCATTCGGGACTACTAATCCGGTTAATTATTTTGATGATTTCTACAATGCAGAGTTATACCTGCGGGCTTACGGATATTTTTCCATCAGAATAACAGACCCGCTGAAGTTTTATGCTGAAGCAATCCCGAGAAATGCAGTTAATGTTGATATTGAAGATATACACAAGCTGTATCTTGCAGAATTTCTGAATGCTTTCCAAACAGCTATTAATAAAATGTCTATTGACGGTATACGTATTTCACATGTAACTTCAAAATCAATGGAGCTTGCCAAATATATGTCCGATGTACTGGACAATGACTGGCGCGAGCGTCGCGGAATGGTTATTGAATCTGTGGGTATTGCCAGTATTTCTTATGATGAGGAATCTAAGAAACTGATTAATATAAGAAATCAGGGTGCTATGCTTTCTGACCCTTCTATCCGTGAGGGATATGTACAGGGCAGTGTTGCCAGAGGTATTGAAGCTGCCGGTTCTAATGAAGGCGGTTCTGCTCAGGCTTTTATGGGCGTTGGAATGGGAATGCAGTCCGGGGGTAATTTTATGGCTTCTGCCAGTTCCAGCAATCAGGCACAAATGAATCAGCAAAAGGCCGAGGAAGAACAAAAAGCTGCTTCTGATCAAGACACATGGACATGCAGCTGCGGTGCAAAAAATTCAGGACAGTTCTGTTCTGAATGCGGTAATAAAAAAACTGAATCTAAATTTTGTCCGGAATGCGGGGAAAAGCTTCCTGAAAATGCAAAATTCTGTACTAAGTGCGGTAAAAAGCTGTAACTACTTATATATTTAATAACGCCGGTTTTTCATGCTTCTGACAGAAAAACCGGTGTTTTGTAAAAAAGAAAATTTAAACTTTATTTTTTATGAAGGAGATAATTATGGAGACTGTAAGTTATAAATGTCCCAATTGTTCTGCGCCACTTTCTTTTGATATAGAAAGTCAAAGCTGGAAGTGCAGATTCTGTGATTCAGAGTTTACCAGTGCCGATCTGGGACGTATAGAAGCTCTGGGAAGCAGCGAGACTATAAAAGAAGAAGAAATAAACCCGGCAGCACAGACACAGGCAAAAGAAGAAGCAACTATGTATGTATGTCCCAGCTGCGGCGGAAAGATCATTACTACTCCTACTACCGCCGCCACTTTTTGTGTTTACTGTCATAATCCCGCAATTATAGCCTCACGTTTATCAGAAGAAGAAAATAAGCCTGCTTATCTTATCCCTTTCAAACTAAAGAAAGAGGAAGCGATAAAGAAGCTTCAGTCTTTATGCAGCGGAAAAATTTTTCTTCCCAAAGATTTCAGGAAAATGGTTTCTAATGGTGAAGTTTCTGGACTTTATGTCCCCTTCTGGCTTTTTGATATTGACATAGCTTCTTCATTCACTGCCCAGGGCTTAAAAACACAATTTTGGAGTGACAGCAGCTACCGGTATTCTAAAACTGATAATTATGAAGTTGCCAGATCCGGAGAGATTTTTTTCAAAAATGTACCTGTGGACGGTTCTCTGAAAATGGACGATAATCTTATGCAGCTGCTCGAGCCTTTTGATTACAGTCAGATGCTGAACTTCAAAATGGAGTATCTTTCTGGACATTTTGCGGAAATTCATGATGATAATGTGAACACTGCTGCTGAAAAAGCTTTTTCACGTATTTATCCTAACGCAAAAAGTATGCTTCTTAATACAGCACGTGAGTATTCTTCCCTCATGGGAACAAATCATTCTCTAAACAAGAAAGAAACAAGCTATGTTAATGTAATGCTTCCTGTGTGGGTATTAATGGCTAAATGCGGGGGACAAAAATATGTATTTACCATGAACGGACAAACTGGAAAAATGTCAGGTTATCTCCCAAAAAGTTTAGGTGTTGCTTTTTCTCTTTTTCTAAAAATCAGTCTTGCTGCTTCATTGATTTTTTTCATAGGAGGGATGCTAATTTGAAGAAGAAAACTATTTTTTTTATTATTTACCTGATTTTTACAATGGTATCTGCATTTCCTGCTTCTGCTTCCGCTGACGATGTTCCAAAAGTTAATGCTGATATAAAAGTTTATGACTATGCGGAGCTGCTGACAGAAGATCAGGAAAAACAGCTGGCTCTGAAAGCTAAGGATATCCTTGCCAGACATAATATAGATATAGCAATTGTTACTGTTAATACCACTAACGGACTCAGCTCCATGGAGTATGCAGATGATTTTTATGATTATAATCCTTTTGGTTACGGTAATGATGCTTCCGGCTTATTAATGCTTATAAATATGGAAGAAAGAGAAGTGTGGATCAGTACAACCGGAAATGCAATCACAATTTTTACTGACCGTAATATAGACTCTCTTTTAGATGTAGTTTATACAGGACTTAGTCAGGGAGATTACTACAAAGCCGGAAATGCTTTTCTGTCCGAATCCGAACGTTATATAAGTAAGTGGGAATTTCAGCAAAAGCCGTTTAGAGAAAGATATACTATATTCGGTGTCCTATTTTTTGCACTTTTTTGGGGTTTTGGAGCAGGAGGATTTATAACATTTATTCTGTTTATTTTTTCTAAGAAAAGTATTTCGGGAAAACCGCATATGAGTACTTATCAGGATAATTTTGAACTGACAACAAGAAGAGATAATTTTTTATCTACCAATACTACCCGCAGTGCTATTCCTAAAAATGTCTCCTCTTCCGGATCAAGCCGGAGCGGAGGAAGTACTACTCATACATCTTCCAGCGGAAGATCTCACGGCGGCGGGGGCAGAAAATTTTAATAAAATAAATTATAAAAAGGAGATATATAAAAAATATCTCCTTTTTTATTGAAAAAATTTTATTTTCCTATTACTTTGTCCCTGTATTCCTTCCATTTTCCAAAAGCACTCTCTGTACCGCTTTCGATAAATTCTCCTGAGGAACAATCAAAAATCCTGCATTGAAATTTTCCCTTTATAATTTCAAATAAGTCCTCCGGCTCTTTGCTTCCTCTGATATGAAGCATTATACAATCAGCTTTTTTATCCTTTCCCATGTTAAACTCCACAGAGTAGTATTCTCTGTTCAGAAGAAGCCAGGTCTTATCCTCCGTATTCAGATCCGGAACATGTTTTTTTATTTCTTTTATAAAAGTCTCCCTGTCAAAAGGAAGCGGACTTTTTATATCCTCTATAGCTTCTTTATTAGTTTTAGTCTTAATAAGCACTACATCCCAGCTCATTTTTCCACCTCCGGATTAATTGCATTCTGCATTTTTTCTGTTATTTCTTCGAATTCCAGCGGAATATACCCTGTTCTTTCTGCTGAAACACAAAAACTCTGTCTTGAAACATCAGTATAAAGGGGATTCCCGTGTACATGCCCGAAAATATTGGCATACGGCATATTTTTATTAATATATAAAGGTTCATGTGACAGCATAAACCATTCTTTGTATATTACAGGATATTGTATCACTTCCTGAAATCCTGCTCCTGCCCACCACGACTGCGGATAAACCCTGTCATGATTTCCCATAATCAGTATCTTATATCCATTTAAAGCTGAAATATACTGTTGTATTTCTTCTTTTTCCCCAAAGGCAAAATCACCCAGCAGGAATATTTCATCCTTTTCAGAAACTGTTTTATTCCAGTTTTGAATTAGTATTTCATTCATTTCTTCCGTATTTTTGAACGGACGGTTTTCAAAATTTATAATTTCTTTATGTCCAAAATGTGTATCTGCTATAAAAAAAACTTTTTTCACTGCTACCACCGCCATTAAATATTTATTTTACTTATTCCGCCGTAAAGTTCTCTTCCGGCAGTAATTCCATAACTGCACTGTTATTTTCATAGCTTATGTCATTGCAGTATTCGGCGAGCTCCTTTAACATCTCGGGATTACTTTCCAAAGAAGTATATTTGTTTATTATTTCCATAATTTTTTTTACTTCAATTTTTCTCGGGATTTTTCTTTCAAGATAAAAATCCAGTTTTTTTATGTCATTATCGTCCAGCAAAGGACTTACTTTTATTATTGGAATATTTCTGTCGCTTTTTTCAAGGTTCAGGCTTGAAATAATAAGCTGGATATTATCCAGATTATAGCTGAGATACTCTTCATAAGGAAGCACCTTTATATCCTTCACTCTGTATATATAATCCAGCCTTCCCTTTATGAGCTGTGATGTTCCGTAACCGTATTTACATACTACAACAATATTTTTATCTGTTTCTCTTTTTTCATTTTTTCTGTAGTTTTCTACTGCCATTCTGAGATATACAGTAAGATACGCTATTTCATTGGCATCTATTTTCTTCCCTAGAAACTCTTCCAGTGATTTTAGTGATTTTTCCGTTGCTTTATATAAAAAATTATATCTTTCCATCACTTTTTTATAATCTACAGCTGTATTTTGTATATCATTTTTTATCCTGTATATAGCCGGTCTGAGATATCTTATTACCTCTTCCTCAAATTTTTTGTTTGTTACCAAAATTCCTGTTTCTTCTTCAATATTTTTTATCATTTCTTTAGCAAGAGTTTCCATCTTTACCCAGTTATCATAAAAAGAATATTCAAAATTATACGAATAAGTTCCCAGCAGATATTCAGTGAATTTCAATATCTCATATTCGTTAAAAGCTGTTTCACCTGCTTCTTTTACAGCTTCATTTATCATTTTATATTCTCCGGCACTTTTTAAAAAACTTTCATTAGATACATCTTCTGCAGCAAGAGGAAACTTCCCTGTGCGAAAACTGCTTACCAGAACATAAATAAGCAAAACCCTGAATCCTTCCTCAGACATCACTTTATTCATTTTCTTTTCCAGTAATTTCAGCATATCAAAAATCTTTTTGATATCATAACTCAGAATATTTTTTGCAAAAAATTCCACTGCTCTGCTTATCATACATGTATCATCTTTTAATAACAGTTTATTAAAATCCTTCACATAAAAATATTTTAAGATACGCTCTATCATCAGCCTTCTTATGGTATTTTCACTGCCTTTTACCGACAGCCCTAATTTTGGCGTAGAACTAAAGCTCAGATTTTCACGGGCAAAGCTTTTCTTTAATTCATATAAATCGCTTTTCAGAGCTGATCTTCCCATATTCAGGACACCTTCCAGCTCCTCGGCCTTATAAGCTTTTAATGTAAACAGGTAAGCGAATTCAAGAACTTCTACTCTTTCACTTTTATTAAAGCTGTAGTTTTCTATTTTGAAATTTCTTAAAAACTGAGACAGTTTTTTTTCTTTATCTGTAAGCATGAGATTATAATGCTCGAATTTCAGTTTTATATCATATCCGGATTCGCTGAGAACATAATTAATATTATCTATTTTATATTTTATAGATCGTTCTTTCAGATTCAGCAATCCTATAAGCTCCTTCAGCTGCATATTATTTTTATGCAGGAATTCCTTCAGGATTAATATATCATTCCTGTCCAAAAACATTTCCAACACCTTCTCTCATTTTACTTTTTCATATAAAATCCGCTTATTACATTGGACAATATAATTTTAGAAAATTCCAGCAAATTATAAATAAAGATTTATGTCTGTGCAGCTTCGCATAGATATATTACTACTGTAGATTTTTCTCTATTTATACTTTGTTTTTATTTCAGAAAACATTTGAATCGTTAATCTAACATATAATATCATATTTATTATTCCTTATAAAGTCAAAAAATTTCTGATTCACCGACCTGTTTTGGCAAAAGCACAGCAAATTGCATATAAAATAAAAATCAGGCCTACCAAACCTGATTTTGAATAAAAAATTATTATTATTATCTCCAGCGATTTATATAAAGTTTCCTTTATAACATATTTAAGAGTTTACTCTGCCGGTAAATCTCTTTCTCAATGATTACCTGTTCATTTTTTCAAGAAGCTTTTTCAAAGTTATTATAGAACTTTCAAGCTCTTTTCTTTCACCTGATGTCAAACATTCCAGCTTATCAGTCAGCTTTCTTTCTGCTTCAGAATAAGTGTCTTTCAATGCTTTCCGTCCTTCATTGGTTATTCTTACATGAGCTATACGCAGGTTCTTATCATCTGTATATCTTTCCACATATCTCTTTTTTCTGAGAGATCCTGTTATAGCTGTAAGCTGTTGTTTTGATACAGAAAGTTTTTTATTTAAAACTGACATTGATAATTCCTTGTGTCCGGAAAGTTCCATAAGTGCATTCTTTTCAGATGGTTTGATATCTGATTTTGTTCTTGACTCTGCTGTTTTTATAAAAACTGATTTAAAAAGCCGCCCTGTATTTACTATCTCCATTATCAAACTAGAATTTTTCATATAAACTTTCCTTTACTATAAATTATTATTTACTGTAAAAAATAATTTACTTTTTATATCAGTATATTAGCATTTTTATTTATAAATGTCAATAAAAAAATTTTTTAATGATAAAATATTCAGCTAAAAATAAACCGATTACTGTATCAAATTTGCATTTTTCCTGTTAATATTCTATAATCACTTATATTAATAGATAAAAACAATTATTCTTCACTTTATAAATCTGTTTTTTTGCATAAAAACTTTTTATTTTATTTATTAATAAATGCAGCAGCCGTTTTATAATCAGCTGAACAATTCTGAATATGAACCGATTACTGCACAAGCATAATTAAAGGAGGTTTATCATCTTGCAGCTGATCAGATATATTGGAGCCGTCGGCTTCTTTATTACGCTTTTTATAATGTACGGAACAAAATACGGACTTCCGGGGATAAAACAATATGACAAAAAGTTTAAACCCGTTGATATGAAATTTTTTTACAAAAAATCACTGCTTTATGAAACATTTGAAAAAATCGGAGAAGACGGAAGAAAAGTATATTTTGGATATTTTATTATTGACTTTTTTCTTGCAAGCTTTACACTTATTGTAATGGTTATAATAACAGACCTTCTGATGCATGATCCTGATATTCACTATGCTGTATATCTTGCAGCCGGTCTGAAAGCATTATTTGATATACTGGAAAACTGTATCTGTCTTTATCTTCTTCATATCTATCCTGCTAAAAATAATATTGCTGTTTTTTTTGCATCATGCTCCACTATGCTGAAATTTATTATGTTTTATTTATGGCTTCTTGCAGTAGTTGCTGCACTTTTATATTTTTATCTGGCAGGCTTAAGATATTAATTTTTTAATTTGACATATAAGAACAGGGAGTTGGAATTTATGAGAAATGAAAAAGAAATGCTTGACCTGATTTTGAAAACAGCTGTTAATGATCCTGAAATAAGGGCAGTTTACATGAACGGCTCCAGAACAAACCCCAATGTAAAAAAGGATATTTTTCAGGATTATGATATTGTTTATGTTGTTAATGAAATAAAAACCTTTTTGGATACCGAAAACTGGATTGATGTTTTCGGCAAAAGGCTTTATATGCAGCTTCCCGAAGCTCTAGATAAATCACTTGGAAAAGATGTCGATACAGATAACTGCTATGGCTGGCTCATCCAGCTGGCTGACGGCAACCGTATCGACCTTCATCTTCAGACAGCGGCTTTTGCCAAAAATGAAATTCTAAAAGATAAACTCTGCGTAGTTCTGCTTGATAAGGATAACATTCTGCCGGATATACCGCCGGCCTCTGATATAGACTATCATGTACAAAGGCCTTCACAGGCAGAATTCAGCGCCTGCTGCAATGAATTCTGGTGGATACTCAATAATGTCGGAAAAGGTCTTTGGCGCGGTGAAATTACTTATGTTATGGATATGATAAATTTTTATCTGCGGCCTGAGCTCGTAAAAATGCTTTCATGGGATATTGGAATAAAAACTGAATTTTCCTGCAGTATCGGAAAATCCGGAAAATATATGAAGAGTTTTTTGACAGAAGATATATGGAACAGATTTTTAGCTACTTATTCCGCTGCCGAAATAGATTCTGTCTGGAATTCTGTATTTACAGCAGTAGATTTATTTGATGAAACTGCAGTTAAATCTGCCTTCAGCTTTAAATATATCTACGATACAAATGAAGCAAAAAACAGCAGATCGTTTCTTCTTCATACTTTCAGCCTGCCTAAAGATGCTGAAGAGATATTATAATTTTTAGCGCTATTATCTTGTTATTTTATATAATTTATTTTATAATGCTTTTGTAAATCAATCCAAGGAGTCTTTTTATGAAAATACTATTTTTACCGGCTTTTGCTTTAGCACTTTTTCTAAACACAGCTTATGCAGATTCATTTTCTTTCACTCAGAATAAATTTATTGAAGATCACACAAAGGATTTTTCAAAAAATAGTGAGCAAAATGAAATTTTAAACAGATATAAAAAATTTGAAAAACTCTTCCTTATAAAAGAGGAACTTTCTGCAGCTGATATTCTCTTGCCTGAAGAATTAAAACAATATTCTCTGAAAGAAAAAGAAAAAATTTTTCTGGACAAAACTAACATAGGAATCCTTGTTTCCTGCTCCAAAAGAACTCTTTTTCTTATTCCTTCAGATATAAAATACAGCGATACAAGTGCAAGATCAGACAGGTTTTAATATTTTCAAGTACATAAAAAGGAGCTTTTGACAGCTCCTTTTTTTCATACACCCTTTATCTATTTTACTGTATTTACACTTATTCTTCTAAATTCTTCTTTTGCTTTATTCAGCTGCTCATTAAATTTTTGGTTGCTGTGAAGCTTTGCTACCACCGCACTTGCTACTACTCTTGCAGCGTCTATATCACTCTGCCAGTGATAACCGCAAATAACCCTGCTTTGTCCCATTTCATATCCTCTTGTCATTATTTCATCCTGTCTTTCAGGATTAATTTCAGAAAGCACAAGTGCCGCAGCCCATCCGATTGCAGTGTGTCCCGAAGGATACGAACCATTTTTAGACAAAGTTTTTTCATCATCAGGTCTGCATGTATGCTCTTCAAAAAAAGCAAACGGTCTTATTCTCATATAGGCTACTTTAGCTCCCCGCGTAGACAGATCGCCAGCATCCTCACGAAAATTCTGCAGTAACTTATAAATTTCCGGTGTTGTCTTTTGTGTTATCGGAATTCCAAAAGCTTCGGAAAAAGCCTGCGGTACACCGTCAGCACTTACATGAGCATCATTATAAGCCTGTTTTCCTCTCGGAGTATTTCTCAAAAGCTTTCCTTTATCATACTGCGCCTTGTCATTCAGAAAAGCAATACTATCAACTTCAGGTGGCGGAGGTAATAATTTGTAACTATCTACGACCTCACCGATTTCAAGAAAATAAAGATCAGGTTTCGTCTTTACATCGTCTGCAGCATAGGTAACTGCTGTACTAAATAACAATATTAATATTGTAAGAATTCTTTTTTTCATGGGTTTTACCACTCTCCTGTTCTTTGATATTTATATGTACTATATTATATTATGTCATATTTTTTTGTATTGTAAAGACCAGCAGGCAAAATTGTGCTTTCCGGTTATTAGATAAAACACCGGATTAAATGTCACTTTCCCTTTTATTTCAAGACTTTTATATATATAAATAAATATAAAAAAAATTTGAAAATATTTTATATAATAAATTATTTACTAAAAAAAATAATATTATGTAAAACTTTTCATAATATTAGCTCTTATTGTAAATCTATTTTTTATATTTTAATTTTTTATCAAATTTTCCAGCAAAATAGCATATCTGGATTTTTCTTTATTAAAAATTTGTTTTAAGATACTGTTATTTTAGTACAATATTGATAAAATTTTTTTTGACATTATTATTCAAATATGAATTTGATCTGCCCCGGCATGATATCTGCTCTTCAAACACAAAGACAAAAAAAAGATTTTTCTCATACTAATATAAGCGGAAATTTGTATGATAACTTTGCTAGAGAAGATAATAATAATTTTTTATTCAAAAGACAGGTTGGTAGCCTGTCTTTCTATTTTATTTATTTTTATTGAAACAAATAAATTATTAGTGATTTTTATTTTCTAAATCTTTTTTATAATTTGTCTGATAAATTTCAAAATAATAAATAATTAAATATATATTGTTAACTAAAATAAAAAAATATTTTCTTAATTGATTTATAAGTAATAATCTGTAAGTTAAAAATATTTTTTATATAATTAAAATTATCCGTGAAATAATAAAGACTGTATTCTTTTCTCAATACAGTCTCTTATCAATACAAATAAACACTTATTTTCATTATATCCCATAAAACTTTATCCCCATTTAGGAAAATTCACAACAGTAAATTTTAGTAAAAACCAAAAAAGTAAGGGTGCAGAATGTCTTGGCATTATCAAATCTATTTTTTTCGGATCTTTAAAAAACTGAAATACTCTCAAATCTAAATTTTTCACATAAAAATGCGCTAAAATCTGGAATTCCACTATGAATTTCTGTAAATCTAAAATACCTTCATTGCTGAGTACACAATATACAGAACTTATACTGTATACTATACAAAAAAAAGAGCTTATTTCAATTTTCTCAAAACCTGTGTATTCTGAATGTTCTGCCAATTTTTCATATTTTTTATAAAACTCTTCCCGAGATATATTTAAACTCATGTTTTCATTAACAAAAAGCTTGATACCGCTATTCGAGTAATGGATATTATCAAAAATTTTATTAATATTCTTAAAGAACGAATGTGAAAAAATTTTATCTATATTTCTTATCATACGCTCTTCTTCCATTTGCTTAATATAGCTATGATCATTATAAGACAGCGGATCAATTAATTCCTGAATATTTTTTTCAATATCTTTTTCATTATAACCTGTTGTATCTGTGATATCATCGACATTATCTATTATGCATTTCTGAATTTCATAATATTCTTCAATAGCTTCTTCAAACGTAGATGGATAGGTAAGATCATGTATGGTATCCGCAATAGTTTTCTGATCATCGTAGTATTCTACTATCATTTGCTTGAAAGTGGACGGTTCTACCAGATCATATATATCTGACTTCAGATATTCTTCATTGAAAAGATTTTGAAAAGACTGACATGAATTTCTAAAATTTAAAAACAAATTTTCACAAATTACTTTTTTTCGATGATTTAACTGAAGAATCAAATTATATTCTTCTGAAAACTTTTCTTTCATAAATATCACCCTTGCAAAAAAAATATATACTTATTATATCATATTTTTAAGATTTTTCAATTTATTTTTATTTTACAAAAGTATAATATATATTTTTTTTGTTTTGATAAAATACTTGTCATTTTTGCTCTTATTGCTATATCAAATATTTTTTTATTTATTTTTGAAATAATTAATTATATATTTTTTTAGAATTATATTATTATCTATCATTTTTTATATTAAATAATTTATATATATAAATTATCAAAAAAGATGTTTTAAATTAAAAATACAGGGCTGTCCAATCCTGACAACCCTGTACATTACTTATGTCTCATTTCAAATTGAATTCTTGATATGATTTCCTCAGAAGTATCATATGTAATCGCATTTGCAAAAGACGCAAATGAAGTTATAATTGCTATAGTTAGTATTAACGCTGCTTTTTTCATGTTGACCTCCTATTTTTGTTTTTTATAACGACCGGTCTATATATTATAATATCATATAAAAAAATAACTGTCAATCCTTTTTTCTGTTTTCAGTTTAATATTTTGAACAGCAATAAAATTCAGTATTTGAGTAATTGACAAAATTGTTTCATCGTGCTAACATAAAAATATATTTAGTCTGCAAGGAGAAGGAATGGAGAAAAATAAAGGAAAGTCCAGACACAAGATCTTGGAAACAGCCGGTGAGCTTTTCAAATCTCAGGGCTATCATGCTACAGGTCTTAATCAAATAATTAAAGAAAGCGGTGCTCCAAAAGGTTCCATATATCATTATTTCCCCGGCGGAAAAGAGGAACTTGCAATAGAATCCATAAAGCTGGCAGTAGAAAAAGTCAAAGAAGGACTTATAGATAATCTGTCCCGGTATTCTGAGCCTCTAAAATCTATCGAGGAGCTTTTAAAGAAAATGGCTGATGAATTTAATCCTCATAATCCTTATCACGGGCTTTCTATAAATATGCTCGCAATGGAGACATCATTAATAAGCGAACCGCTCAGATGTGCCTGTCTGGAAGCATTTAAGACATGGGAGAATATTTTTTATGATAAGCTTATCGAGGGCGGGTTTTCTCCAGAGGATGCTGAAGATCTCGGCATGACAATTCATTTTCTGGTTGAGGGAGCTGTTGCCCTGTCATTAGTAAGACAGGACAATAAACCTTTTTTAATTGTTTCAAGACAAATTCGTAAATTACTAAACAAGAATACATAATAAAATTTTTTAATATCAGAATCTGTAAATACCGTTTTAAAAAACGGTTTTTTATATTATAAATACTTATTATACTATTTCTCCTGCTAAAACTGCATCCATTTTACAGCCGTAAAAATTCTGCATACCAGCATTCTGCAAGGTTACCTGCTGTAATGCCGCTGTGCTGCCTTCCTAATATTCAGCTGAATAATAATACAGCAGAAAATCATTATCCATATAAAAATAATTCTTGACCCGGACACCGTGTCGCACTTTATAATTTTATCAGAAAGGAGGCACTAATTGAACTTAAAAACTATAGGAGAGGTCTCAAAAAATCTGGGAATTTCCACACGCATGCTTCGATATTATGAAAAAGAAGGACTTATATGGAGCAGAAAAAAAGAGAACTATGCTTACAGAGTCTATGATGAAGAAACAATTTCACGCTTATCTCTGATAATTTTTTTGCGAAAACTGCGTTTCTCATTGAAAGATATTGCTGTTCTTCTCTCTTCAAGTGATATTCAGAATATTACAGGGATTTTTGGAAAAAATATCGATGAAATAAATAACGAAATCAATGCGCTCTCTACTATCAGAATAATACTTAAAAATTTTATTGCAAAACTGAAGAAAAATTCAGATTCGGAGTTAAATCTTTTTTTGCTGAATAATGAAATTGCAGATAAGATAGGGATATTCCTAAGTCCGAAAAGGAATGAATTAAAGGAGGAAAAATTTATGGATGAGCTAAATAATGCAGGAAAAGAATTGTCAAAACTAAAAAATGTACGGATTATTTATCTTCCGCCGTTTACAGCTGCCGCCAGCCACTACATAGGAGAGAATCCGGAAGAAAATGCCGAAAAACCGCTAATAGATTTTATAAAGAAAAAAAGATTATTTGATATAAAACCTGATTCACGTGTCTTTGGTTTTAACCATCCTAGCCCATCGCATGAAAATGCATATTACGGATATGAATTCTGGGTTACAATACCTGATGATATGGAGGTCGAAAAACCCCTGTCAAAAAAGAAATTTGACGGCGGATTATATGCAGTTCATACTATTAATATGGGTGATTTTCATGAATGGGAATGGCTTATGAAATGGGTACAGGAAAGTCCGCATTACTTAGAAAACTACAGAGATGAAACAGACGAATGTATGGGTGGACTTTTGGAAGAGGCATTAAATTTCGTATACCGCGTATCTAATGATATAGACAAAGTAAAAGCTGAACATCAGCTTGACTTATACTATCCCATAAAAAGAAAATAGAAAATTTTATCTGTTTAATAATAAGAAAATCCATATAGAAAAATCATCGGCATTTCAGCTGATATGCTCTATATGGATTTTTATTATTCCAAAATAAAAAAAGAGCCTGAAAAACAGGCAAAAAAAAGCTTGGCGAAGACCTATATTCCCTAGAAGTAAATCTAAGTATTGTCGGCGCA